>JGI10211J34971_10002080_pt1 | contig 16455 bp, 11 predicted proteins | sample Etolagsediment_FD_34971 | JGI IMG/M metagenome (IMG submission 34971) | reverse complement strand
GCAGCGTCGACCAAGGCGACCGCGACTATGAGCAGGACTGCGACTACAAAATCGAGATGACCTGCGGCGTCCATATCTACTACGACGAGGACATGGTCCAGCGGGTCGGAAAAAAAGAGCGCCACTGGCGCTCGAAGAGGCCCAAGGGTCTCGAGTAGGGGGAACGATGGCGATGGACATGCGCCGCAGAAAAGCCTTCACGAAGAAGTACAAGGCGCTCAACACCAGGATCAAGGCGCTCATCGAGAAGGGCGAGCCCTTCCACCGAGAGATGGCAGAGCTGCACACTCTCATCGCCATGACCAGAATCCGAGAGGACCTTGGTAAACGTCCTCAGGATCTTCAATGGTTTCTGGACGCCGTCTCTGAACACACCGCCGCGGAGGTTCCGCAAAGCAGAAGGCTCTCTTACCCTGGAGGACAGCCACCGGCTTCACTCGACCCATACGAGTTCGCCCTGGACCTGGGCAGCCGCTTGGTAGGCGGCGCAGACACGTTCTCACATGTAAAAAGCGTGGAGCTGGCCGGTGTCGCCAATTGGGTTCGGCTCACAGAAGGCCTGATGATGGGCTTTTTGCTCACTGACCTGCAAGGTACGACCGCAGACGACGTCAAGATGCCGCTGCCCAGCTTCATGATCGAGCTGCCACCAGGCACCGTCTACACCTACGACCCCCACACTGGTTACCACCAGACCATGTACATCGTCGTCTCCGAGGCGCTGAGCCCGGAGTACGGCGACAGCCTGTTCCTCTACAGCTGGAGCGCCCCGAATGAGAACAGCGTCAGCCTCTTTGACGACCACGCCGAGTACTTCCCTCTCTCCCTGAGCCACGGCGACGAAAGCCTCGCCAACGTCATCGAAGTCTACGAGCAGCTGCGCCGCGAAGAGATGCACGGCACCCACCGCCCTTTTCGTGAGGCGATAGGCAAGATCTTCGACGAGGACTACTACGGGGAGGACTTCCGCGAAAAACTGCTGCGGATTGTCATCAACACCATCATCTACATGACCTCGGCCTCGGCCGTCGTCGAGCATGAGAGCCAGGACGAGATTGATCGGCTCATAGCGCTCAAAAAGCGCGGCAAGCTCAAGCTCAAAGACCTCAAGCAGCTCGAGCAGCTCGAAGAGACGCCGCACTACATCCTCGGCACAGACATTACCATCACTCGCCAGGACATCGAGGAGATCGAGAAGGTTCAAAAGGCTGACCGCCAGGGCGGCCTGAGCGGCAGAAAGCTCAAGCACCCCTCGATCACGCGAGGTCATTGGCGCTGGCAGCCCTACGGCCCTGGGCGCCGCAAGCGCAAGCGCATCTGGATCAGGCCCTATATCCGCGGCAAGGAGCTAGGCGGTCCGATCTCCGGACACACCTACACCCTCGAGAACCCATTCGACTAGCCCAAAGAATCTTTCGAATTCACGAAGCCAGGATGGCAGAACGAGCGCTGAAGACTACCTGGTCAAACGACTCGTTCAGCTCCTGCTCCAGCTTGCAGTACTCGCACAGGTAGATGCGCTCGCCGCTCTTGGGGTGATCGGCCGGAAACAGCTCTTCGTGCATCAGGCAGCTGAAGCAGCGCCCTTCGATCTTCAGCGAGCGAATAAAACGCTGACCATGTTGCTTTATCGTGCTCATCGACGAGGGAGGGAGAGGACGATCAGTCCTTGTCTTCATCCTCGAAGTCTTCTTCGGTGGGCTCCTCGATCATGTGCATGATTGGAGCGATCAGAGCCGTGTTGACCCTCTTCGGCAAGCACTTGTAGGGGACCATGTACACGTCGACCTCTTCGTCGGCCTCCATCATCTCCTCGATCTCCTTGTCCTTCGCGTCCTGACCGGTCTCCTTGCGCAGCGCGTCGACCTTCTTGTTGAACTCGATCATGTTGGTGATCACGACGCCCTGACCACCCGGCAGCGAAACTGGATCTCCGTTATCATCCTTCTTGGACATCTTCTGAGCCAGCTCGAGACGCTTCTCCTCGAACTCTTCGAGGGGCTTGCTGGCCTCCTCCATCGCCACGAGGACGTTCTTAAGCTTGCCGATGTTGCGGGCAATCCCGTAGGCAAGGCGCCGATGCTGGTCGCCCTGCCCACTGATGCTGTTCAGGCCCTGCCAGAAGGCCCTGATTTCCTTTTTCTTCATCGTCTTTTGCACGGCGCATACCTCCTTGGGTCAGTGCGACCCGGAGAGTAACATGTGCGAGGACTGAGCGTCTACAGGATTTCATGACAACTCCCCCACCTGGCGCCTTCGGCGCCGAGGAAGGGGCTTGCAGCGAGACGGCTGGACGGGTCAAAAAGGGAAGGAATCCTAGTGGAAGTCGGCCCATGTTCCGGGGCTTCCGATCGCCGTGCACCCCTGAAACTTACCGGTCGTGGTGTTGTAGATGATCATGCCGACTGACTCGGTCATTGCATCACGCTGCGTCGTGGTCATCCTTGAGACGAGGAGTGCTCTTCCCGTTGATGAAATCTCGATAGCAGCATCCGTTGCTGGCGAGATCGTCCCGACACCGATCTGACCATTGAAATAGTTGATGTCGTCGGAACCGGCCTGATAGATGCCGTAGCCCGTGCCAGACGGTGACTGGCTCGCGATGTAGACCCCATAGGCGTTTGTGGTGTTGCTACCGTTATCCAAGTCCGCAACGTAGAGACCGTAGGCCCTAGTAATCGTTCCGGTGGTGACCGATGGAGTCGACACGTAGAAGTGATAGGCGTCGGTGATGGTCGAGCTTGCGCCGGTGACCATCGATGAGCGGAAACCGTAGCCCTGCGTGAGGACCGACGATGAGGTGTTGTGCGCGATCGATGAGAAGAAGCCGGTGGCGACACCGCTCGTCGAACTGGTGTAGTCGATGTCTGCCGAGAACGCTGCCGAGGAGAGGGTGGTACTACCAGTCGTGACGTTGAAGTCGACCTCAATACCCTTTGCACTGCTCCCAAGCGTCGAGACCGCCGGCGCGACTTCCACCTGATTGGCCGAGGCTGGCAGCGTCCCGAAGCCGGTGGCGCCGTTGAGGTAGTTGGTATCGCCGGAGCCGGCCTGGTAGAGGCCGTAGGAGGTGCCGCCGGCATCCATGTCACCGATGTAGACGCCGTAGCTCGTCGTGATGGAGCCCGTACCGTCGGGGTCGACAACATAGAGCCCGATATACTCGGCAAGCGTTCCTTCGACATCGCACGACGCGACATAAGAGCGCCCGCCGGTGGGAGTGCCGGACGGGGTGTCGATGTGAGCGACGATGCCTGTCTGGGTACCCGTCGTCGTAGCGCGCTGCACAACGAGTTCGAAGTTTTGCGTCGAAGTGAAGTCATGGGGCGTAGTGCCCACTCCGGTGACCCCAGCGAAGTAGTTATAGTCCGCTGCCTCCTCTTGATAGATGCCGTAGGAGAGCGTCCCCCCGCTCTGGGTTTCGATGAACACGCCATAGGCGTTGGTGAGGGTTCCGACGGCATTCGGCTCAGCAACGAACAGCCCATACCAGTTCGAGATCGTGCCATCCAGCTCATCTGACGAGGCGCGGAACCCGATGAGGTTCGTCACCGTCGCGTTGCCCCCTGTCCCCGGGAGTGAGTCATAGCCGATCATGTATGAGATCGTCTGAGCCCCGCTCGGTTCGAAATAGTGGGTATATGTGTAGCCGTAGCTCGCCGACGGGGCTTGGTTCCCCGTGTAGTTCATGGACGAGGTGAAACCAGTAAACGAGTTCTGCCCAGACGTATCGTTTTTGGTGAAGCCGACGACGACGCCCTGGGAGAGCCCATCGCCATCGTCGACAGAAACGCGCAACTTTGGACCGCTCCCTGGCAGCGCACCAATGCCAGTCTGACCGGCGAGGTAGTTGTCGTTGCTCGCGCCGTCTTGGTAGATGCCGTAGGTCGTCGTCCCCGTCTGGGCGGCGATATAGACGCCGTAGGTGAGGGTCGAGTTCACCCCCTGGTCGTCGACATAGACCCCGTGGGCGTTTGTGATGACGCCAGTGCCACCATCAATGTTGTTGTCGGCATAGAAGCCGTAGTAGTTCGTGATGGTGTCTTCGAGGTCATCGGCGATGGTGTAGAAACCGTAGGCGTCCGTGAACGCTGCGCCCGCAACATGCTGAACGCGATTGCTGAACCCGTGATACTCGGTGATCGTCAGTGACGCGTTGTCCGCCTCGATGTTTGCCGCGAAGCCTCGATACAGCGTCCCAGTACCCGTGCCGGTGTGGTCGATTTTGGCAAAGAAGCCGTCCCACAGGGTTTTCGTGTTCGCGTCGTCCTTCACGAGATGTGACTGCACGCTCTGAATAGACGCGGTCTCTTCAGTGTCCTCAACGTACAGATGCGCTGACGCTGGGATCGTGCTCGACTTGATGCCGATATCGCCGGCAAAATAGTTCTCAGCTGGCTCGTGATTCTGATAGACACCCCACTGGGTCGTGGCCTGCATGTTGTCGATGTAGAGACCGTAGGCCGTTGTAATCGTCCCGCCACCCGACACGATCGGAATACGGAAACCGTATAGATTCGTCACGGTTCCAGCCGTAACCGCGTAGTCGCAGGAGTACCCGTAGATGTTCGTTGCGGTAGCCGTCGATGAGTGATTGAAGATCATCTCCTGGCCAGTCCAGGTCGTCTTGGCATTCGTCCCAGTGACGTCGAGCCTGGTGATCTGCCCAAATGTCGCCCCAGTCTCGCGCTCGTCGAGGATTTGGAACTTCTCGTTGATGGTAGTCGTGGCCGACCCAAGCGAGAGCTGGTCGGTGAGCGTCGTCGGATGAATGACAATACCCGTCTTGGACCAGTCGCTCGAGCTGCTTGCGTTCAGTTCCCAATCCGTCCCTGCATCGTCAGTGAAGACAAGAACGTTTGGTGCATCGTCGCGAACCCAAAGAATACCAGTCCCAGCAGCAGGCGCTGTCGGATGGTCAGCCTGCTCGTCGAGCACCAGATCCGTTGGATCGATGGTTCCCGTCACCGTGAGCTTACCCTCGATGCGCGCGTCACCGACGACCCGCAGCAGCTCGGTGCCGCTCATGGTGATTCCGCCGACGCAGAGGTCGCCATTGATCCCGACGAGACCGTTGTCGAACTCACCATAGATCAGGGCTGCCGTTCCGACGTCAGCAGCAGAGGAGTGGATGAAGAGCCGGTCGTCGGTGTGGTTCGTGTATCCGGCATAGGTCCCGAGGTACACGCAGTAGTCGGCGTTGTAGGCCGTGCCGCCTGAGTAGTACCCGACACCGACAGTGCCGGTGACGGCCTCGCTCCCACTTGTCTCCAGGTTGTAGAGCGCGCGGTTACCGACCGCGACGTTCAGGTTGCTCGCGGCGTAGGGATAGCGGAACGCCTCGGTCCCGACGGCCACGTTGTTGACCATCGCCCCAGTGGCCGAACCGGCAGAGCCGGCCATTGACCGCCATCCGATCGATACATTCCCATTCCCGGTGTTGTTGCAGTACAGGCTCTCCATACCAATGGCGACGTTGTCGTCACCCGTGGTCATGGCTTTCGCGCACTCTCGACCGATTAGTACGTTGCTGTCGCCCGCAGTCAGGATCTGCCCGGCCTCATAGCCGATGACAACATTGCTGTTGATGGCCAACACGCCCGTGCCGCACGCATCGCACCCAATGATGACGCTCTGATTGCCACCGACTCCAGTCGCAGCGCCCGCAGCGTTGTAGCCAATGATTACAGTGGTGTTGGCATTTCCGGCCTGCGCTGCGTTAGACCCGATGATGACGGACTCGAATCCTGTTGTCGCGTTCTCATAGGCGCTGTCGCCTATCACGACGAGGTCTGACCCTGGATGGAGGTTCGCCGCGTTGGTTCCGATGGCAATGGAACGCTGCCGACCGGTTGTCCCCGCCCCCATCGCGCCCTGTCCGATGGCAATACAACTCACCATGACGCCAGTGGCACTATTGAGCGCACCCTGACCAATGCCGATGCACGACGAGAATCCAGAAGCCGTGAAGTTTCCGGCATTCCCGCCGAGAAAGACCGAGTTCGTGTCGTACACATGGAGGACAGGCGTGCCACCAAACTCGATGACACCAACAGTAGCTGATGCCGTATCGGGCAGATTCAGATTTCCGCCCTCGAGCAGGATGTCCCCGCCGTCGACCTTGAGCTTCTCTGTCCCCGTGAGGGCAGAGTCACCAATGACGACGGAGTCTGTGGTCGTGGTGAGATAGATGAAGCCGGTGTCCTGGGTCCAAGGAGACCCTGCGAGCAGGTTATGATCAGTCCCATCGTCGTCAGTGAAGTAGAGTGCGTTCGGAGCATCGTCCTTGACCCACACGGTGCCCTTGGCAGCCCCAGGCGCCCCGCCTGGAACCGTCGTCTGCTCGTCGAGCACCAATCCGGTCGGGTCGATCAAACCGGTAACTGTCAGCTTGCCTTCGATTTGAGCTGCCCCTACGACTCGTAGCTTCTCGGCGCCCGACATGACATTGGCGCCGAGCACCAGGTCGCCGTCGTCGAACCACTTCCCGTTCGGGCTCGCGAATGGACCGACAGCGACATCGTCCGTCGGCGTGTTCGGATAGAGGAATCCTCCGGAGGCGTCACGATTCCACAGAAAAAACGCGCCCGCCTGGAAGATGTGAACCTGCTGGGTGCCGATCGACGTGATATCGGAGTCGGCCTCGAGCGCGGTCTCGATGGCTCCCGTCATCGTGTCGACTTGCGACTCACTCGGGCACTCGGCAGAGCTGTAGGTGAACTTCTCGATGAGACAGTTGAGCGTACGAACCCCCTCAGCCCCACCAGGCCCACCCGAATCCTCGACCCACGCCAGAACTCGATCGTAGGCCAAGTTGGCCACCCCAGACAGGAGCGTGTCCAGTCCTGCTGTTGCGGCGGCAAGCTCTGCGTCATCTGTTGGAACGGCGTAGTCGTTCGAGCCAACGATGTCAGTGATGAAGATGTTGCTCATGATCGCCTCTCAAAAGAACCTTGTGGCCCTGATTGTGTGCAACAACGATCGCACTTTGCGAAAAAAAGCTTTGCTCATAAAGAAGCCTGCTCACATCAGCCATGGCTCATCCAAGCCTCTCGCCGTGTGTAAACTTCGCCCCGGCGATTTCGATGGTCCAGACAAGAACGTCTGGGTTCCCCGCTCCATCGTTGTCTAGCTCAAGACGAACGAGAAGGAGGTCTCCTTCGTAGTAGTCCGAGATGTCAAATGGGCCGAAGTCGATCGCCTGCACTTTGTCTGTCGTTCCACTCGTAAATGTCTGAGTATCTGTTTGCCCAGCCTTCGCTGTAAATGTCTCTGTATTCGCAAGCGTTCTAGCAACAGGGGTCGTACCACCAGACGGATCTGCCTCGAGCACACCAGACGCCTCGAGTGGAAGAATAGAACCAACCATTGTGACAGTTCCTGCCGTTCCAGTAATCGGAGAAAGATATGCCCTCAACGACAGCGGCTGTCCGGTATCCGTCCCGCGTGGAATGACAAACTGCATGTAAATCGCATCGCCATTCCCGTTCAGAAGGCAATTCAGGACGACATGGTTCCAACCAGTCGGAATTCCACCGGAACCAACGGCTGGGTTTGCGCCAGTAACACCACCGGACTCACCAAAAATATTTCCAGCAGCAAAGATTGTTTGCCTGAACCTGGCGAGACCCTGAAAGATTAGCGTACCGTCGCTGACACTCTCGGTGTAGCTCGGCACAAGCTTCGACTGCTCGAACACAGGGGCCGTCGTCAACGCATTGGTGATCCTGATACGCGACCAGTAAAGATTGTTTCCGCTGATCGTCTTCTTCGACCACGTCGTATCGGCGTCGATGCCGAACATGGCGTACTCGCTGCTGTTCGCTCGGATAAACAGTTCGTTCGCGTAGCGATACAGGCTCGAGGACTGAATCGCCATGACCGTGATCTCTGTCCAGGCTGAGCCGTTCCAGATCTCGACGGCGAAGCTCTTCGTCGTCGCCTCGACAGCTGCCGTCGTCTGAGCGATTTTAAGCGCCCAGTGCTTGAGCACATCAGACCCATCGGAGAGCGCTGAACCGAAGTAGATGCAGTGGTTTGCCGCCGTACCCTGGAACGTAAACGTCGATCCGGTTGGACTTGCTGCTGCAGCCGAGACGTCGGTCAAATTCCCGCCGTCGGTCGTTGACGTCGCCGTCGAGTCCGAGGTGATAACCTTCATCCCCCGCGTATAGCTCGGCCCCTGACCCAGGTGGCTATCCTGGCCATACTCCGCAACACCCACATCCAGGTTTTTTGCAATGACGAACCGCTCGTACCCCTCAATCGTCGTCCCAAAGTCTGGGTCGATCCCATCCCAATCCGTGACAGAGAACTTGTCGATATCAAGCCTGGACCCGCTGATGCTCAAACTTCCGGTCGCGTTCTCCTGTAGAACGTCATATGTCCCGCTTGAGCGGACCTCCCACCCAACGCCAGTAATCGAGTTCGTGCCCGTCGAACCAAGACGGATAGCGTTCGTTAGACCTTCGGCCGTAACGGCCGTCCCGTAGATCGTTCCGCCGTTGTTCGCGTAGTACCCGTTGGTGCCGAGCTGACACCCCGAGTTGTGAATCCAAACCGTTCCACCATTCGCGTAGAACGCCGTCGTCGCATAGGAAAGAACGTTCGAGCAGTCAACGCGGCCAGAAGTATCAGCCAGGACGCCTGTCGTCACGGACGTGAAGAACTTGCACTCTTCGACGATGATGTTCGCACCGACGCCTGTAGCGTGGACACCAACCAACCCTGTCGAAAGCGAGCTGAAGAAACAATCTTCTGCCTGCACCAGGTTTACACCCGCGGTTGCCTTGATCCCCGCTTCAGCCGTCGGGCACTGAAGGAACAGCTTTCTGATGGAGGTGTTCGATGCCGCCGTGAACAGTGGAGACGTATTGGTTGTCGGTGCGACGATCGCAGACCCGACAGCTACACCCTCAACAGCAACATACTGCTTGAGCGTCATCGGAGCTTCGACATAGACCCCTGGATAGACCAGGACGACATAGGGCTTCGCCGAGGTAGCATCTGTGATCGAGTCGATGGCGTCCTTGATCGAGTCGTAGTCGCCACCCGACTTGGCGACCGTCACAGTCTGTGCCGGGGCAACCATCTGCCCTTCCCAGCTGCTCGACACGTCGCGCCAGAACTTGAACTTCTCCTCGGCGGTGTTGTAGTAGTACATCCCCTCGGTGGGGTCACCGCCTGAATCCCACCCTTCAGAAACAACTTGAGCCGTCGCAGCCGCGTCGGTCGCGTGCTGCCCCAAGTAGTTGTGCTGATCCCAGGGTGCCGTAAAGGTCATTAGATCGCCCTCCAGGATGTCCCAACCGGATAGGAAATACAGATATACGGCCTATTCGTCGTCGTGTTCAGGTAGGTGTCGCCAAAGTCACCCGACACCACGCCGTTGGGATTCCCGGTGTTCTGACGCATCGTCCCGACGTAGCGGTTCGACGTATCGCCGTCGACGATCCTTGTCGTGACACCGCTGATGTACTGGTTCGGGTTGATGATGTTGACGTCACAGCCCGAGGCGATCTCGATCCCGTTGGTGCAGTCGCGGATCGTGTTGTCCTTGACGATGTTATTGTCGGAGTCGTTCAGCAGCTCAATCCCAGCGGGGAACGCTGTCCCGTCGCCGTCGATGGCGTTAGCTGTGACAACGCAGCCGCTGCAGTTGTTCAGCCAGACGGCTGCCGAACTGGCTGCGTTGTTGTTGGTCTTGATGCTGTTGCCGTTGACCAGGCAATCGCTGCCCCCGATCACGGCCAGCCCGATGGCACCGGCGTTGTAGCACACGTCAGCAGCTCGGTTGACAAAGATCCCGCTATCGACGCAGTCGACAAAGACGTAGCAGGTCTCGAGGGCGAACTTGACAATGTTGCCCTGAATCAGTGAATCGGTAATTCCGTTTCCATAGCCGTAGGTTCCGAGCGTGTTGTTGCCGTCCATGTGAACGCCGTCGACCCAGGCGTTCGCGTTGCTCGTGCTGTCGATCAAGCAGTTCTGGCAAACGAATCGCTCGCCGGCAGACGCAGAGGCGTCGGTAAAAAGAATGCCGACTCGAAGGCTGCTCTTAAGGGCTGTCGACTCTACATGAACCATCTCGACAGTGTTATCAATACCACCGTTGACCTGGATTCCGTGGATGTTCGGTTCACAGAGAATATGCACATCGGAGATGTGACACTCGTCGTTGGACGTGACGCCATCGGTCGTCCCGACATTGACCACCGCGTCGTTATTCGTGACACCACCGACCCATGTCGCGCTGAGCGCCCGAATCGTTGCACCGATGCCACGAAGGTGCAGCCCGTCGCTAAGCAGATCGACCGAATCGGTCACATCGTGCGTATCGGCCGATAGGTCGATGATGTCGCCAGACTGCGAGGCCGTCACTGCGTCGGCGATGAAGTTGTACTCTGTGCCCGATGTCGGGTTGACCTCACGCACGCTGATGCAGCTGTTTCGGCAATCGCCGTTCATGCCGCGGCGGTAGCCATTCCCTTTGCCAAAAAACGTAAACGTCGCGAAGTTTGAAAACACGAGGTGATCTGGCGCCGCCGTCTCCCAGATAAACTTTGTCCCGCAGATGAACGCTGAAGAAGGCTGAGCCGTCGCATACAACGCGTAGTAGTCGACAGCTGCGACCTGACCAGGCCCCTTGAGCGTGCTCTCGGAAATCGTGACAGCGCCTGTCGTGTTCAGAATGAGCGTATTGGCCGAGTTGGTGTTCCTGATGACGCACTCGCCGAGCGCGAGCGCCGTCGTACCACCAACATCGAGCTGGCCCTCGATGTGAGAGTCGTAAAGCGTCAGGGTGCCGCCGTCGACATCCATGTAGCCCGTAACGGACACCTCATCAAACTCGACGACGTTTCCAGAGTTGCTATCCACAACCAGAGCATCGACGTCCGAGCTAAGCTGCTCGATCGTCGTGTTCAGGAAGAGCACCTGACCGCCAGAAGAGACACTGATTGCCGCTCCTGAGTTACCCCGCGTCATGACAAATCTGCAATTATTGAATTCGCACTGGCTGGTCATCGCGCCGGAAATACTGATAACCGCGGCAGTATTCGTGCCCAAAAACTGCAGGCCCGTCACAGCACTCTCTTCCGTGCTGAACGTCATGATAGTGGCGCCGTTTTGCAAGATGCATGTGTCTCGGTTGACTCCAACGAGATACACATAGTCCTGTGACGCCAGTCCGCTCTCGGAGTAGATTCCTGGGTAGATGATGATTGCGATCTTGTTGTCGATCGCTGGAGTTAGAGCCGCTGCTGCCGTCAGCGCATTACCGACGGTGTGGTAGGGATTCTGAACCGTCCCGTCCTCAAACCCGGTCGTTGTCCCCTTATCGACAAAGATTGTTTGCTGAATCCCAGGAAAGCTGATCGTCGTTCCGATTCCGCCGCCGATATCCTCCCAGGTGTCTGGTCCTGTGGAGACTAGGCGGCGCCAGGTCGGCGCTCCGGAGTCTGAGTTGGTTCCGTCGTCAAGATAGATGTCATTGACGGCAGGAGCCGATGGCTCGACCGACCGCTCGGTGATATTAAAAGGTGGGATCGTCGCGCTGTCAGTGATCGTCAGCTTGCTGTTCGTGTCAAACAGCACCTCTCCACTGATGCGAAGCTTCTCGGTACCACTCATGGCACCAGCGCCGATCGCTACGTCCCCCTTGAAGACGTTCTGGTCATTCGATCCGGCTTGATAAACACCGAATGGCTCCGTCACCGGAGTCCCATCCATATCGTCGATGTAAAGTCCGTAAGCCTTCACAATCGTTCCAGAACCTGACGGTGTCTGAGTCCTGTAATGGAAAAAAGACAACACCGTCCCCGCATCGACAACGGCTGCGGCGTTGTAATTCCTGTAATCCCCAAGCACCCCAACCCCCGTTTTATTGAGGGCTCCAGAGATACTCACCTCATCCGTCGTGTTCGTCGTGGACACCACTCCAAGCAGTGCCGGTGAAATCGTAGCTGGATCGACATTCACGCCGACCGGAGAGTCAAAATAGCTCGATCCGACGACGCGAAGCTTCTCGGATCCAGACATCGTGTTGCCGCCGAGGACCAGGTCCCCGTCGTCGAACCACTTGCCGTTCGGGCTCGCGTAGGGACCGACCGCGACGTCATCTGTCGGAACGTTCGGGTAGAGGAATCCTCCAGAGGCGTCGCGGTTCCAAAGGAAGTAGGCGCCAGCCTGGAAGAGGTGGTACTGCTGCTGGCCAATGCTTGTGATGTTCGCATCCGCCTCGAGTGCTGCTTCGATGGCTGCGCCAATGGTGTCGACTTCGGTTTCGCTGGGACATTCTTTTGTCAGGTAGGTGAACTTTTCAACGAGGCAGTTGAGCGTTCGAACCCCCTCAGCCCCATCTGGCCCCTCCTGATCCTCAACCCACGCTAGAACTCGATCGTAGGCCAAATTCGCGATACCACTAAGAATCGTGTCAAAGCCCGAAGTTGCAGCAGCTAACTCAGTATCATTTGTCGGAATTGCATAGGTTCCAGTCCCTACGATGTCCGTGATGAAGATGTTGCTCATGCCACGTCCTTGAGCATAGAGATTCCGCTCACTTACGGGAGGATGTTACAAAACATCAAGTCCGGGGCCAGGACATAGATGTTCGCCTCGTATGTTTTCACAAACGCCTTTTAAATGCAAGCGTCGTCAGGATTTTCAACGGTTCGCAGTAGACCGACCCGGTTCAGCCCTGTATCATCTCGAGATTGGAGGGCTCATGGGTCTTTGGTACAAACGCGACAAGGCGAATGAGAATACGACCTTCGAGACCGCTGATCTGGTCTCTGAATTCCTCGACATCTGGCTTCAGACCAGGAAAAACGAGGACATCGACCCCAAAGAGCTGGCCGGCGTCATCGACGTACTCTACGACTTCCAGCCCGTCCCCGGAAAGTGGGTGCTGATCGAGGTCAGGCCCAAAGAGCTGGCTCGCTACATCTCCACCTACGTCAACGCCGAGGGCAAAAGTAAGAAGATGATGAGCAAGCGGGACAAAAAGCTCTCGACGTCCTACGTCCGCCTGCTCAAGAAAGGCTTCGAGCCCACCCCCATCATGATCGCTGGGATCCAAGACGAGGTCACAAAAGAAGACGGCATCGTACTCATCGACGGACGCCACCGCATTTTTGCCGCGGTCGCTGCCGGCGTCGACACACTGCTCGCCTATATCAATAAAGATGGACTTGACAAGATGGACAAGGCCGTCCTCCCAACACCCTAACCCTGTTCAGCTCTTGAATAGCTTTCAAAAAACCGTTAAGCTTCTACGCGTTACCCGAAGGCCCCGGGGTACCAGGATAAAATCATGACTACCCAATGCTCCATCGAGGAGATGGCGAAAGCCGCTCCTTTCACGCAGGTTTATCCCAACCTGTTCATGGGTTCAAAGCGGGCCATCATGAACCTCGACGCTGGTGACTTCGACGTCTATGTGTCGACGGCTGCAGAGATCAAGCCACCTCGAAGTATCGTTGGAGATTTCAAGTCATTTCACGTCTCTCTCGATGACGCACCATGGGCTTTTGGTGACCATCCTGAGGAGGTCATCGAGCTAGTTGCCGTCGCTGGCGACCTGGCGATGCTAGTGCGAGCCGGGCACAAAGTCCTCATCTTCTGTCACATGGGCATGAACCGGTCGGGGCTGATGACGGCGCTGACGCTGATGCAGCTGGGGCTTTCCTGGCAGCAGGCGCTCGCCACGATTCGAAAACGACACGGCTGCACGTTGTCGAATCAATCTTTCGTCGACGCGCTGCCATTCGCCCAGCACATCATAAGGCAGCGATGATGGGCTACTCCATCCCAAAAGAAACTTTCGTCATGGTCGGAGGCGAACTCAGGGGCAACCCAGACCGCCCGACCTACCTCGACGTCATCGAAATCCCCATGGGAAAGTACGCCGACCTCCGCGTTCGTGTAGCCCTCGTTCGCTCTGAGGATTACAGCCTCTACGATGATTACACCATCAAATCCTCCGAGGACGTCTACAGCCTAATGGAGGTCATCGACACTGAGCCGCAAGAGACGTTACACGTCATCATGCTCAACAGCCGCAACAAGGTGCTCGGGGTTCAGGAAGTCTCCAGGGGCGGTCTGGCCACGACCGTAGTCGAGGCGAAGCTCTTCTTCCAGGCTCCCATCATCGCCGATGCCGCAAGTCTCATCATCGTCCACAATCATCCCTCCGGAGAGCCTGACCCGTCTCCTGAGGACGTCGCATTGACTCAATCACTGTTCGAATCGAGTCAACTGCTCGGGTTTCGGCTGCTCGATCATGTCATCATTGGTAGCGGTGGACGCTATACAAGCCTCGCGGACAGCGGGTTGATGTAAGGGGATTTGGATCATGTCGAACATCATAGTGAGAGGAGTCGTTGGCGACGGTGTCTTTGCCATACCGACGACTGATACCGAACTAAACCAAGCGTCTGCCGCCTTCGCGGCCATCCTCAACGGAATCGCTGACTTCACATACGAGACCTGTCTCGCGCAGGTTCTCGATGCGTCGCCAAATCCACAAGAGCTGACCCTGATCATCGACCAGTTCACCTATGACGGTTCCTGGTTCACCTCTGACATCGGGCTGCTCCGCACCACCCTCGAGACGGCGCTCACCGATAGCGCGAACATTTCGAGCGTCGGTGACACCGACATCACCATCATCGAGCCCAAGGCGCTCTACACCTACGTTCCGCAGGTTGCTCGAGTCGACAACTGGAATGGCATCGTCTACTTCAAGGACGAAATCCCACCAGGTGCCCAGATCGAGGTCTACCACTTCACCCGGCGAGACAGAGGGCAGACCCATGGCGCTGGAAGCATCTACACGCGGCTCGGCAAGCGCTGGCGGCCTGATCAGCTTATGGGCGTCGGGGCACTGAGTTTCAACGCTGGTATATATCAAAGGCATCCAGACCATGGGCGAACACATTTCAGGTTCGCCTACCGCTGGCCGGCGACCCCTGGGACGGTTGCTCCAGCCCCTGGCATCCGAGGACCACTTTCGGCCTTCACGATCTCGACGGCGAACCCTAGAGAGCGCATTCACGGCTCAACCCTTGTCATCGTCGCATCTCCATCAAGCTATGGAGACGGAAACTCATAAGGAAGAGGTAATCACATGTCATCCATCGTTATCAGAAACATCGTTGGAACCGGGGCCTTTGCGACCCCGACGACACAAGATGACCTCGAAGCCCTCAACGCTGCTATCGAGTCAATCGTCGTCGGAATTCCAAACTTCCGCTGCCTCAGTGCTCGAGGAGACATGCTCGCGGTAGAAGGCGAGGTCTCCGAGGTGCTGGCCATCATCGGAACCTTCACCTACAACGGGAATGTTGTCTCAGACACCTCGGCGGTTCGAACCGCTGTTGGTGACGCCTTCCTCGCGGATCCGGATGTCACCAGCATCGGCGACATGGAGATCAAGCTGGTTCAAGAGGGTGGCTTCTACAACCAGTTCCCAGAGATCGAAAGGGTTGATGATACATCAAACATGATCGTGTACTTCACTAAAGCCGCCCCACTCGGGGCACAGATCGAAGTCATGAAGTACACGCCTCACTATACAGGAGAGCATACAGCCACTCCCCCCAAAGGCCCCTATACCTCACGGCTTGGAAAGCGCTACCGGCCCGACCGGCTTTTGGCGGTAGGAGCGACCTCTGTCGATCTCTCAGCAGAAGGCCGGCAGAGCAAACGGTGTCACTTCCGCTTCGCCTATCGCTGGCCTGACCCGGACAACGCTGGAGGTCCCGGTGTTAGGGGACCCCTGGGCACGACCACCATCTCTACCGCAGCGTTGCAAGAACGGCAACAGCTCACGTTTCTTATTATCAACCCGTCCCCCAGTGGCTTCAGCAGGTACGACCCATCATAGGGAGGAACAGATGTCATCCATCATCATTCGACAGGTTGTTGGACAAGGCGCCTTTGCCATGCCGACTTCAGAGTCTGAAGCTGAAGCTGCAAGCGCCGCTCTAGAGGCGTTGCTCTCGACGATCTCATGGCTCTACTTCGACGACGCCAAGGTTCTCATCTTCAACCCAAACAATGACGTTACACCGGAGATGATCTTCTCCGTCGATACCTACTTCTACCTCGGAGACATGATCCCGTCGACGAACTCCCTCCGAGCAGCGCTGAACACGGCATTGCTCGGAAGCGCAAACATCATTTCGATCGGTGACATCAACATCGACGACACAATGCCTGGTGCCATCTTCTACGATCAATGGCCTGAGGTCGACTGGGTCAATGGCCATACCGGAGCCATTCAATTCAAAGACAACGTACCGGCCGGCGCCCAGATCCTCATGTCAAAGTACACCAGGTGGAGCCCTGGACCCCACTATATCCACCCCTCCGGTTTCGTTGGCCCACGCCTGGGCAAGCGGTTTCACCCATTTATAATGCTCGGTGTTGGATCAACTCAGATCAATCTCTCTG
>JGI10211J34971_10002077_pt1 | contig 16468 bp, 20 predicted proteins | sample Etolagsediment_FD_34971 | JGI IMG/M metagenome (IMG submission 34971) | reverse complement strand
GTATCAAATAATGACTATGAAAAAATTCAAAAATTTAATAATATTGGTAGTCTTCGTGAATTTAGAAATAGACAAAATCTTAAACCAATGTCTAAACAAGAGGCTGAAAATCAAATTATTAGAAATAATAGTATAGAAGATGAAAAAAATACTCAGTTAGCGTATAGATTAACAAAACAAGCAGAAGATGCAGAGAAAGCTAATACAAAATTATGGAATATATTAAGAACTCTTAAATAGATTTATTAGATGAAAAAATGTCTTATATATTATATATATGCAGTTTACTAAACTAATAATAATTTTTATAGTATTTATGGGTTTATCTACATTATATAAACGATTAAAACTTGATAGTGATACAAAAACAAATGGTTATTATCATAATATGATTGAAAAATATTTATTAAATAAAGATAATTTAGGAAGTGCAAATAAACCTATATTATGGGTGTATTTACAAAATAACACTCCAGTGTTACCTGAAGTAAATAGTAGATTTTGGATAAATTTTGGTTCTAGATTAACATCTAATTTTAACCAACCTTACCAAAAATTAACAATACAATCTATAATTAATAAATGTGGCGATGATTTTAATGTATGTCTAATTGATAATTCAGCTTTTAAATATCTTCTTCCTAACTGGAATATTAATTTAAATAAGATAGCCTTACCGATTAAACATCATGTACAATTAATAGCATTAACTGCTCTATTAAATGCATATGGTGGATTAGTCGTACCATCTTCTTTTATCTGTTTTAAATCTCTAAAAGAAATATATAATAAAGCGGTTGAAAGCAAAAAATTAGTAATTGGTCAATTTCAAAATTTAACTTGTAATGAAAAATTAAATCGTGATGTAATTGCATCACCATTATTAATGGCATCTACACCAAATAATATGGTTATTCAATCATTTAATAATTATCTTTCAGAATTAAATTCTAGAGATTTAACTGCTGAACAAGACTTTTTAGGTAAAGTAAATTTATGGTTAGAAACAAATGATACAATATCAGTTTGTGGAAAAACAATTGGAACACTTAAAAGTGATGGAACACTAGTACATCTAGAAGAATTATTAGGTTCAACATATTTTGAATTGTCGTCCACTGCATTTGGTTTATATATACCTTGGGATCAATTAATTAATCGTGTAAAATTTGGATGGTTTGTAAGATTATCACCAGAACAAGTTTTAAAAAGTAATACTATGATTAGTAAATATCTATTAGCAAATCATTAATTTAGATAAATATGATAAGTAATATGATATATTGATTTACAATAAGAAATTTTTGTATTAAAAGTAATATTTAGGCTTTTGCATAATTGACGAATTATAGTTAGAAAATAATTATATGTTAGTTTACGTGTTAAATAAAATTGTTTAGAATTATGATAATAGTCTTTTAATCTATCAACTAATTTATCGATTAAATTATGATATTCGGCTTTTTTATATGCAATTCTATCTAATATATAGTAATCGCCTTTTTTATCACATATTTCTTTTAGTAAATCACTTAATATATCTTTTGGTATAATTTTTTTAAAAAGTTGATTACTCATTAATAAATAGTAATATTATTTTCTAAGATAATTAATTAAATTGTTAGTTAGTAATGCTAATTCTATTTCATTTTCGTGAATATTATAAAATATTGTAATATATTTACAAATACATTTAATAATAATATATTTTGATTCTTCTTCTAATATATCTGTTGTTTTTACAAACAGGTATAAATTATCTAATATATCTATGACAGAATAACCTCTATCATATATATTATATAGTAATTCTACTGCTTTTGGTAAATCATTATCTATACATAATTTAATATATTTATTAAAATCATTAAATGATATATTTGTACATGTATTTACAGCAATATCATAAGTAACTAATATATTTAATAATTTAAATTTTTCTAAGTAACTAATTAATGTTCTGACTGAATTATTGCATAATGACAAAATAAATTCTTTAGCTTTATCTTCTATATCAATATTTTCTATTTTACAAATTTTATTAATAATATTATTTAAATAAAATATTTCTACTGGTTTAATTTTTATAATAAGTACACGTGACTGATAACTATCAATAACTTTTTGTATATTTGAACAAGAAGCTATAAAACAAACATTTTTACTATATTTATCAATACAATTTCTAAATACTTGTTGACTTTGCTCATTTATATAATCTATATCATCTAGTATAACTATTTTTTTACGATTTGGTATAGTACACATAGTTTGACAAAAAGTTTTCACATCAGATCTATAATATGATATACCTTGATCTTTTAATGAATTTATAGTTAAAATATTTTCTGAATTATAATTATCATTATAATAAGCTTTTATTATACAATTTATTAAACTTGATTTACCGCATCCAGAATTACCTACTAATAATACATTTAAGATATCACTGTCAATTAATGTCTCTAATAGTTCAATAATGGTATTACTCATTTCAAAATCTTTTAATTTTTCTGGTCTATATTTATATATAAATGGTTGATCCATAATTTAATATGTATAAATAAGTATTTAAGTTTATGTATTTATAATATACAATGAATATATCTAATTTTGAAAATAATGAAACTTATTATTCTATATTAGGTGTTGAGCAAAATGCATCACAAGAAGATATTAAACGAGCTTATCGTAAATTATCACTTGATTTACATCCAGATAGAAATAAGGGAGATATACAAAAAGAGGAACAATATAAAAAAATTACTTCAGCTTATAATACACTTAGTGATCCAAATGAACGTGCACAATATGATACAAATATAATATTTAATAAATTAAATTTAAATGATAGTATATTTATGAATATGTTATTTAATCCGATTGATATACAAAGTGTATTATCTGAACTAAGAAATACAAATTTTAATAGTAATAAATTTAATAATAAAAATATACCTATAGATATTTTTTCTAATTTGGGAAAAAGTTCACTATTTAGTCAAGGAATAAATAACTTTGAATTTGATTCTAAACCAAAAAATATTAATTTAACTATGCATATCTCTCTATTAGATGCTTATAAAGGATGTAAAAAACCTATTAATATAAAAAGATGGATTTATGAAAATAATAAACAAATAGAACAAGAAGAAACAATATATGTAGATATTTCTAAAGGAATTGATAATAATGAAATTATTACAATTAAAAATAAAGGTAATAGATTAAGTTATGACAATAAAGGTGATGTTGAAGTTAAAATTATAATAGATAATTCAACTAAATTTGAGAGAAATGGAATTGACCTAATTTATAAGCATGATATTAGTTTAAAAGAATCTCTATGTGGATTTAGTTTTGATTTATCTTATATTGATGGGAGAGAATTTAAAATAAATAATGAACCTGGAAATATTATACCACCCGATTTTCGTAAAACAATTTCTAATTTTGGTATGACTAGAGATAATTCTACTGGTGATTTAATAATTATTTTTGATGTTATATATCCAAAAACTATAACCGAAAAACAGATAAAAGAATTATCTAATATTTTATAATTAATATATATAATGAATTATAAAATAGCACTTTTTATTTTTACTGGAATATTACTATTAATTATGATATTTATCAATAAATGTTTTAACAATAATAAAATTAAATTAGTAGAAAATTTTGAAAGTGAAAATTTTCCACCAATTCAAAAATTCAATAATGTATTTACTCCTGATGAATGTCAACAAATTATTGATCTAGCTAAACCTAATCTTTTTAGAAGTAAATTAGGAGTCGATAGAAAAACTGGTATAGAGAGAACTAGTAGACAAACTTGGATTAAAAAAGACTCATTACCTTGTGTTGAACGTTGTTCAAAATTTGTAGCTGATTTAACTGGATTACCAGTTGAAAATCAAGAGTTGTGGCAAGTATTAAGATATGAACCAGGACAAGAATATAGAGCACATTTTGATGCTTGTTCTTCTACAACAGATGAATATAATAAATGTGTTAAAAACGAAAAAGACAAAGGATGGGGAAAGCGTGTTTATACTTTTTTTATATATTTAAATGATGTACCTGAAGGTGGAGAAACTTATTTTCCTCGTTTAAATAAAATATATAAACCAAAACAAGGTAGTGCAATATTTTGGCATAATTTAACAAAAGATCAAATGATGGCTCATCCATATTCAGAACATGCAGGAATGCCTGTTAAAAAGGGTGAAAAATGGGCAATTAATGTATGGGTTCGGCAAAATCCTGAAAGATAATTCATATTATAATTAGTATTTTTCTAATATAATTATATAATGAAAACTAAAAAATATAGAAAAAACACTAAAAAAAGATATAGCAATTTTAGTAGAAAATCTAAAGGAGGAATGTATACTGATAGTGATGATGATGATGATGGTGTCATGAAATTTGCTTTAGCATTATCAAAACTAGATATAGGATCATCACGTGGTGAATCATCACAAGCAGGACCATCGCGCAAAGATCCATCACCCGTAAGACCATCTAGCAGAGAGGAATCTAGTGATGATGAACAATTAAGGGAGGCAATAGATGCATCAATAAAAAGCCATCTAGAAGATCAAAAAAGAAAACAAGAAGAAGAAGACGCGAAGTTGGCACAGAGACTTCAAAAACAAGAAGCAGATGATTTTGAGACTGCAGAACAAGAACTAGCAGATATAGAACAAACAGATTTAAATATTGCACTACAGAAATCTTTAACTGCAAATAAAGATTGGTTACATCCTACTCTTACTCTATATCAATATTGGGATACTGCAAATTGGGTTAAAAATCTTACTATTCCACATGATGAATGGATCGGATCTTCTGCTCAACCAGTAAAAAGTATAGTACCAACAAAATGTCATACTGGTTTACATTTAGGTAATGTCGAAGTACCCAACTGTGAAAGACAATGGAGTGGAAAATATCGTTACACAGATCAAGGCCGTTCTAGTATAAATGATTGTGGTGCTTGTATGTTTACAGGACTTGGTTATCAGTTAGAGCACATGTCTAGTACAGTTCCTGGTATGACAAATTGGGAGTTGATGCGTACAACATATGGATTACCTGGTGGTATTCCATATATGTTTATTGATGGGGCATTAAATGCATCAGTTTATACTCGAAGAGCTTTAATGAAATATATAACGCCAGGTCCACATGGGCGTATGACAGAGACAGGTCGAGTACTAATAGGAACCCCTATACACGAAAGACTCTTTGTATTTCCAAGAATGTTTCCTGATGATTGGTCTGACTTGGGAAACCAACATAATTTAGTGAATATTATAACATTAATAGCTAAAGCTGTAATGCCAAATATGACAATGATGGGAATTACACTTCATATAGGTGATCATGTGATGAATGGTTTTATTACTGATATTAGAGAAAATGTTGGACATTATACAAATTTATATCGTGATAGCAGAGGCAATATTTTTGTTTATGATATACAATATGAATCTTATAAAATGATGGGTGATCGAACACTGAGTAATCTAGATGAATATATAAGAAAATTCATTCCTGGAGATAGAAAATTAATTAGTATGGGAATAATTGTAGCTCCAGAAGTTGCAAATTGGTTTAATAATAATATATTACCATATGCTCCTCCTAAATTAGTGAGATGGTCTAGTCTTCCTGGTAATAATCCATTGGCTTCATTTAATCGTGGTGGTAAAATGACTAAAAAAAAGAAAGCCAAAAAAAAGTCAAAAAAATATAAGTATTTAAAAGTGCGATCTTATAATTCTCGTAAATATGTTAAAAAAACTAGAAAAATTTAGTATAAATGTAAAATATTTAATAGCTATAAAATATTTTATTTACAATATATATATAAATGCAAACTAGAAAACAAAGTAAACTTAAACAAAGTAAACTTAAACAAAGTAAACTTAAACAAAGTAAACTTAAACAAAGTAGAAAAAATAAAAGATTACAAAAAGGTGGAGCTAATTATACTATGAGTAATTTTAATGATGGTAGGTTACCCCGTGGAGCTGATGTATTTGTACCAGATCGTAATAATCCTTATCCACCTAATATAGCCGGCGGCAGGTGGTATCAAACTGGTTTTACTCGTGATAACAGACCAAAATATCAATGGTGGTGGGATGAAAATTATCCAAGATGTGGTGATGGTGTAGGATGGGACGATCGTCTTTGGTGTGCAAATCGTGGATTTAATCAAGCAGCAAAAGATAATTGGTGTAGTCGGCAGCGGGGGTGTTTACGTTGTGCTAACTCAGGATATTGTACACATACTCCTCTTCAATATAATGGTCCTATGGTTGTTGATGACGATGGTGGTGATTGGGTTGATAGTGACGTTGATGACGATGGAGAGGAGGATGATAGTGACGTTGATGCCGATGGATGGCAACGTGTTCCTAATGAGGTATGGGAACCTCAAGATTCGGACCAGGCCCTGGAATATGAAAGGAGACGACGAGAACAAGAAGTACGAAACCGTCGCTCCCGTTTACCGTGTAATCCCATACCAAGAACTTGTGAAGAAGCCCGGTCTGATGCGGAATGTCTTGGTGGAAGATGTGCATTGTGTGAAAATAATGAAGATATAGACGACCCGATCTACTTAGATACGATTCCAACAGGGAAAGGTGTTTGTATAGATGCAAAGTGTTATAATTCAGATCACCTTGAAGAGCATCTAAGAAAATCGGGGGCTTATTTACCACATAATAGAAAATCATTTTCAATAGCTGAACTTAATAGTGCATTACAACAAGTAATTTGCACAGGTGATTCAAGACCCTCTGAATCTAGTTCATCTAGAGATCCTGGACCTAGTTCATCTAGAGATACTGGACCTAGTTCATCTAGAGATCCTGGACCTAGTTCATCTAGAGATACTGGACCTAGTTCATCTAGAGATACTGGACCTAGTTCATCTGAGGATTATAGTATGAATGATATAGATAGTGAAATAGAAGAACTACAGGAACAAGCAGAACTAATAAAAGCACAATTAATAAGTTTACCACCTATACAAGCACTCGAAGAAGAAATAATAACATATAGAAGGATTTATAAAACTCTAGTTGAAGAAAGAGAGAGATATATTGAGCAATATACTGGTATTGTACCAGATCATGAATTATTAAGGGCTATAGAGGATAGGGAAACAAATCTAATAGCTTTAGATGAGAGAGTATCACGTTTAGAACGTGAGTTAAATATACAAAAACAACAAAAACAGGAACTTCAAGATAGTCAAATGGCGATAATAATAGCATTGCAAGATCTCGCTCGAACTCAAGGACTACAGCGCCTTACAGGGCATGATGGAGGTAAAAAATATAGAAAAAATACAAAAAAATATAAAAATAAAAAAATAAAAACAAATAAAAAAAGATTAACTAGAAAAAAATATAGATAATATATTAGATTATATATATAATGTCAATTGAAGAAGCTTACAGACGTGCTGAAGAACTATATGCCAATGAACCTCCATTTATTAATAATGATGTATTTAGACTTTTTAAAAAGATTAAAGAATATGAAAATAGTGGTAATCAAAATAAAACAGTGACAGCTCAATTAGAGTTAGCTAGTATATTAAATAAAAGAGTTCTACAGTTGAGAAATTATTTTAGAGATAATAATATAGACTCTGCGAATGACTTTGATAAACCAGATGTGCGAGCGAGAGCTGAAGATTGGTTAAAAAACAAAGGTTGGTGGATTCCTGTTCGTCATGACTTAAGTAAAATTCAAGATGATGCGTGGAGAACAAATATAAGAAATTCATATGGAGAATTATATAATTATCTACCACATCCACAAGGTCTTCTTAATATTGCATATAAATTAAATACTAAAGCTGTGAAAGAATCAATACAAAATTCTGGAATAAATCAGAGCGAAGCTGACAGAATTTTTAATATGTGGAACGAGACTAATAAACTGCCAAAATTTAATTATCCTGAAAGTGAACGAACACGCCGTGCCCTTGCTGCAGAAAGTCGCCGTACAAGTACTGGTGGAAAAAAAAGGAGACGAACCATAAAAAAGTAATTAATTATTTCTCTCAAGAACTAAATTAATAGTAGAATTATTTTTTATAGCAGTATCAACAATTTTAATAACTTGTTCGTGATTAATACAAGGTATTTTATTAATAAATATTATTACATCACCAATTCTTAGTCCAGATTTATAACAAATTTTTTCTTTATTTATTTTAATTACTTTTACACCAGGTAATCGTTTACCAAATTTTTTTAGAGAGAAATTATTTTCTAGTGTTATTCCAGCTTCACTTTCTTTTTCAAAATTTATTTTCATTATAGAGAGAATATTTTCTAATTCAAATTCAGATGTACCATTGAGTTTATCAAATTCAATATCTCTTCTAATTGTTCCAATTTGTGTTTTACAAATTGGACAATCTTCTCCGCCTTTTTTACACCAATCTATTATACATTTTAAGCAAAAATGATGAGTGCAAGTTCCTATAGCACTATTTTTTATTTTATCATAACAAATTGGACATTCCATAATAATATTAAATAACATATTTTAATATTATTTTATAAATTTAATGACCCTGTAAAAATTTAAGTAATCCATCTTTATTTCTCTCTCCATTATAATCAGCAACCTTTTTTCCATTTTCCAAAAGTATCATCGTTGGAAATCCAGTAATATTATGTTTTTCACACAATTCTGGACCATCATCTTCGTTCATTTCAACTGCACGCATACTAATTCCTGTATTATTTTCTTTTTCAGCAGATTTCCATTCGGGCATTAATGTTTTGCAATGTCCACACCCTGTCATATGTACAAGAACAAATTCTTTTTGATTAGCTAGTCCTTCAGTATTCTGTTTAGCACCATTAAACATAGCACCAAACATAACTGCTAATAAAACTGCTGCTAATACTAAATTAATTGAACCAAATTTGCCACATTTACTTTTTGCCATATATAATACTTAAATATAATAATTTAAAATTATTACAAGATTATTATTAATGTCTGAAGACACGTGCTCAATATGTTTAAATAATTATAGAGATGATGAAAATACTTATATATTAGAAGCATGTAATCATAAATTTCATACCAAATGTATTATAGATTGGTTTAGACATGCATCTAGTTGTCCTTATTGTAGAGACAATACAGTTGAACATGTTAATACTTTACCCGCATTTGTTTTAAGGGAGCGAGCTAAAGAATTAAGAAAAATTTCAAGACGGGTAAATGCTCCTCAAGATTTAAAAAATTTAGTAGAAAGAGTAAAAAAAACTGAGCAAAAACTAAAAGAAAAAAATAATGAACTAAAAGAGTATAGAAAAGAGCATAAAGAAATTTTATCCAAAGAGAGAAAATTATCACAAGCAAAATATAATTTGCGATGGGCAAAAACAAAAAATGAGAGATTACTTGGGGTATATCATTCAAATAGTTATCCTTTGCCTAATTTAATAGTAAATAATTTTGAAGGTATACCAATTTAGAATTAATAATGATAACATAAAATATATAAAGATGTAAATTATATTATATTAAATGAGTACAATACAGCGATTAACAAAAGAATTAGCAGATATAAATAAGAATCCACCAACAAATTGTTCAGCAGGATTAATAGATGATGATATTTTTCATTGGCAAGCAACAATTATGGGGCCAGAAGGTACACCATATCATGGGGGTGTATTTGAGTTAAGAATTGATTTTCCACAAGATTATCCATTTAAACCTCCAAATGTAATTTTTACAACAAAAATTTATCACTGTAATATTAATAGTAATGGTAATATTTGTTTAGATATATTAAAAGATCAATGGAGTCCTGCACTTACAACTAGTAAAATTTTATTAAGTATATGTTCTTTAATGAATGATCAAAATCCAAATGATCCTTTAGATGCGGATGCTGCTGAATTATATTTAAAAAATCATAATAAATTTTTAGAACAGGCATCTCTATACACATCTCTATATGCTAATAATAGTTAAATAAATTTATAATAATTATATTTAACTATTAATATGTTTTGTAGGAATATCTGAAGAAACTAGGTATATAGAATTTTCGGTACAAATAATATAACATCCAGCAACATTATATATCTTACTAATAGGACTTGTATATTCTTCTGCATTTTTAACAAGTAATTTTTCATCTTGATCTTTTTTAACACCAATAAGTACCTCTTTTTTTAATGAATCTGTCCAATAATCTAACATAATAGGCTTATCATCGACAATAGCTAGCTTAGCAAGATGTCTCCATAATTCTGCAGGAGGCAATTTAATTGAAGGCTCTGACTCTGCCATTTAATATATTAAATTTATATAGGCTTTAAATACTTATTACTTTAATAAATTAAAATTAATTTATTAAAATAATTTAAAATATATATAATATGACATCAAATTGTAAAAATAATATTTTAAATATAGACTATTACAATAAAAATATTGAAGAAAATTATATTACTATTTTCAGTCAATATAATAAATTAATAATTGAATATTTAAAGCATTGTTATGATACAGTCTGTATTCAAAATTTAGAATATAAAAATTATATAATTAAACAGGGTATTTCTACTATTAAACATATATTTAGAATGTTATTAATTTATACAAAAAATCTTGAAATGACAGTTTTTAATTGTCAAAAAGCATATGTATATTATATTGAATTTATAGGGCAAATAAGTGAAGATAATCATAGTTTTTTACAATTAAATTCAAAAGACGCTTCACTTTTTGTTTATAAAAAAACTATTTTTGATATAAATAATGATGTTATAAAAAACTATACATCAACTAATAATGTTAAAAATATTACTAAAATTTTAGATCCTATGATCGATATTTATAATTCTATATTATTTAAATTACTTAATGAATATACCAGTTCTGAAATTATTAAAATTGTTAATATAGATTTTCAAAAAATAATACAAAAAATTATTAAAACATTTATAGATATAGATAATATCAATATACTTAATAAAATTAATCTTTTTATTATAAATTTTAAAGATAAAAATTTAATAGAAAATATAGATTTGTTTGTTAAAAAATTAAAAAAAAAAGATTATAATTATAGAATTTTAGAATTAGAAATAATAAATCAACAAAATGATAATATTAGTGCTAATAATTATATTAATAATATTTTTAATAATTTATAAATAAGGTGAACCTCTTAAACCCTAATTTAAAAAGTGACTTGCAAGGTTGTAATGGTCTGGAGGTTTAAGGGGCCTCCCCTTATTATGAAACATAAATTATTCTTTTTTTACTTTTTTTGTTAGGTATTTTTGTAGTTGATTTTACTGTATCAGTATTAATTACATTAATATCTAAATATTCATCATCTAATATCTGTTTAATATAGTTATATACTTTAAATAAAACATCTTCATCACATTTACCAACAATTAAAATACTTCCGGTTCGAAATATCATAAATGATAATTTATATGTAACACTATTATTTACATAGTTATACTTACACTGAATACCAGGATACTGACATGCATCAAATACACAATCGATCTTATACTTATATTTTAGTATATCTAATAATTTATCACGATTTAAATAAAATCCACAATTAAAGTTAGAGTTAATTAATACTGTTTCTGACTTACTTAAATCATAATTAATAGATTCATCATCTGAATATTTTCTTAGTATATTGACTAAAATATCTAAAGTTGTAATTAATGTACTATCATCTCTAATACCTGGTATTTCTAATTTTCCAGTATTAAAAACTTTAACGTGAATTTCTTTATAATTTTCATTTTGATTTATACGTAATAATAATACAAAACAATTATAAAATGCACTACGTTTTTTTGATCTATAAGATGTTATATCTTTTTGCGATAATCCTATACTTATTTTTCTAATATCTCTAAATTTTATACGACCATTTGGATTAATTATTCTACTTATAATATGCTCATCAACATTTTTTTCATTTTTTAACTTTTCACTCATTTCTTGAACACTCTCTTCATCTGCAAAATTAAACTTCATCTGTTTTTTAACAACACCCTCTTCTAGTTTATGATATGGAATTACATCTATCTTCCAAAATAACGTATTTAAATCAATTGGATTATTTAAATATGCAATTTTTGTTTTAGTTGATATATATATCTCTGTAGCTTTAGGAATATCTTTTTCTGATAATTCCTTTAAATCATTTAAATAATTATTATCTATATTTCCATCTTCGCAAAATGTTGACCAGGCACTATCAATATCAATATCACTATTTAAAATATCATCCATCTCTATTTTAAATATAAAAAATTCTTTATATTTATTTCAATTATTTTCTAAATTTAAATTATAAAAATGTTATCAACATTTTTAGATGAAACAACTACTACACAACCCAAAAAATTCTATATCCCTGTTGAACAAAAATTACCTGTTTCTGCTCCAATCTCAATTCCAAAACGGTCTGATGACCATTTAACAAGCGAATATGAATTAAACCTTAATTTTTTCAATCCTAGTAAAATGTCTCCACCAGACTGTTGGAAAACTAGATTGGAACAGAGAATTAAATCACTTTATGATATCAGTTTACCTGATAAAGAATAAAATAATAAATTTATTTTATTATCACAATCATTATCTACATTATGTATAATGATTTCGATCTCTTTTAAAATATTACTAGTTATTTTAAACATATTATTTCGTATAATATAACTACAATAATCTTTAATTACAGTATCTAAATCAATATTATATATTGATAATAACTTATACATCTCTTTAGTAAATTTTTTGTTATCACCTTTTATAATAATATTATCTATATTTTTAAACAGTTCTTTATCAATTACTTTTGTATTTTGTATAGCTAATTGGTTAGATTGCATATAATTAATCATACTTCTTATATCAGAATTATATGTATTATAAATTGATTCTATCTGATTAGGTAACAAATTTAATTTTTCTTCNGTATTTATATTTAATAAAAAATCTATTATATCTTTTTTGGGTAATTGATTAAATCTAAGTTTAACAAATTCATTTTGTAAAGATTCATCTATTTTACTAATATAATTACAAATTAAACAAAATCTTATATTTTCTTTATATTCTTGAAGTAAATATTTTAATGCTTGTTGAGCATTTTTTGTCATATAATCAATTTCATCTAATACTACAAATTTAATACCATTTGTAAACATCGTTTTGGAATTTACAAAATTATTTATCTGATTTCTAATTATATCAATTCCTCTCTCATCTGATGCATTTAAATGTATCATTAATCCTTTATTTTCTTGATTATTTTTCTTTTGATATTCATTAATTAAATTTATTATAGTAGTCGTTTTGCCAGTACCAGGTGGACCATACAACAATAAGTTTGGCATATAATTTTTTTTAAAAATATTACTGAAAATATTTTTATTTTCACTATTTAATACTATATTTTCAAAATTTGTTGGTCTATATTTTTCTACCCATGGAATATATTTTTTTGTAGTCATTACAAATATTCTAATTATAGCTTTAAAATAAAATTGAGTTTAAAATAATATTTATATATTATTTTAAAATGGCTTCTCTCGAAATTATTATGGGTCCTATGTTTTCTGGAAAAACTGAAATGTTAATCGAAAGACATAATAAACAATTAGATTATCTCTCAATTGAACAAATTATTGCATTTAATTATTTTAAAGATACACGATATGGAGATAATATAATCAGTTCACATAATGGTAAACAGATTCCTTCAATTAATATTCAAACATTATCAGAAATTTTTAACTATAATAAATTTGAAAAAAAAACCCACATATTTATTAATGAAGCTCAATTCTTTCCTGATCTAAAAGATACTGTTATTAAATTAGTTGAACAACACAATCGACACGTAATTATTTGTGGTTTAGATAGTGATTTTAAGAGAGAAAAATTTGGACAAATATGGGACTTAATCCCATATGCTGATAAAGTAACTAAATTATATGGTAAATGTAATAATTGTGATAATAAATCATTATTTACACACAGAATTTCTTGCGAAAAACAACAAGAAGTTATTGGAAATAATAATTATATCCCTTTATGTAGACCTTGTTATATTAATATTAATAATTTAGATAATAAAAAAATTACTGTTCCAATGCAAAAAAATAGCGATGACATTATTTCTTTATCAGTAAATTTGATTAATTAATTTATTAAAAGTATTTAAATTAGATTTTTAATAAATAGTTATATGGACTCTTCAACTGAAAAAAAACGTAGAGGAAGAAAAGCTAAAATAGAAACAGTTAATGTTGTTATCGACCCTGAAATTAACACTGTTGTAGAAGAAAAAATACCAAAAAAACGCGGAAGAAAACCAAAAGGTGGTAAAGTTGTTAATAATGTACAAAATGATAATATAATTAGTAATATTATACCAAATATTATACTACATTTAAAATGTAGTAGACAAGATATTGATAATTGTAATGAAAATAACCAAATTGATACTTATCAATTTAATAATACTAAAAATTATGATTTTAATTATTTACAATTATCAAATAGTGTAACTAATAATAATATTAGTCTAATTAATTCTGATAACATACCAAATCCTATTGGTGATAATACAAGTGATACTACCAAAATGATTTGGCAAAAGTTAGAAAAACTATCTACTTCTTTACATATAGATAATATATGTGATAAAAAGTCTGCCTGTTTTTTTTGTACTTGTGATTTTGATAATACTCCAATTTATATACCTAAATTTCAATTAAATAATCTTTTTCACGTATATGGATGTTTTTGTAGCCCAGAATGTGCATGTGCATATTTAATGAATGAAAAAAATATTGATAGTACTTGTAGATTTGAAAGATACTATTTATTAAATTATATTTATTGTAAAATATATGATTATAAAAAAAATATAAAACCAGCACCTTCACCATTTTATTTACTAGATAAATATTATGGTACTTTATCTATTCAAGAATATAGAAAATTACTTAAAAGTGAAAGACTTTTATTAGTTGTTGATAAACCTTTAGTACGATCTATGCCTGAATTACACGATGATAGCGATGATTATTTATTAAATGCAAAAGGTATACCTGCTGCTATAAATAAATATATTCCACAAAAAGAATTTAAAAATGTTACAAAAAATGATATACTTAATGAGCAGTTTAACATTAAATAAATAATATTGTATAAAAATTATTTATTTAATTTTCTTGTTATTCTTCTTGAGATTCTTCTACTGTAGTTAATAACTTTTTATTTTCAGCTTCTTTACTTTCTCTCTCTCTTATAAATTCTAACATTTCTTCTTTGCGTTTCTCTAACTCTTTACTAAATCTATATTGTTTTGCTGCTTTATCCATAAAACCCCTTATTTCACGATATACTTGTTGATTTACACTTACTACATTATTTTCCTGTTTTTCTTTTATTCCAAAATGTTCTTTTATAACTTTAATACTATCAAAATCATTTTTTTTTAATTTTTCTATTACATCTTCTCTCTCCATATTTGTTTGTCTAAGTACAAATTCTATTAACTGATTTTCTTTTTCATCTAAAAGTTTTTCTAGTTGTTCTCTTGAATATTTATTTGTCTTTTCTAAAATGCTATCAATTAGAATTTCTCGTTTTGTTTTATTATCTTTTTCTTCCATTTATAAATTATTATATTATTTTTTAAATGATATTAAAACTAATAATACTATTTATATTATTATGGCTAATACTATCACTAAATACGATAATCTTATTAAAATATTAAAGACACAAGTTATTAGCGAAGTCAATAATACATTATCTAATCAATTTAATCCTATTCTTGAAGAAATTAATAGAGATATATGTACATTTAACTTACTTGAACAACTGGATAATCTTGTTAAAGAAATGCCTAGTTTTAAAAATTTACAATCAAAATATAATAATTTACTTATTGAATATAATAAATTAAAAAATAATAGTTCTCTATCTAGTGAAAATGACTATTGTCCAGATATATCTCTAGTTATTAATGATATTATAAAACAACCTTCTAATGAAAATAATACCAATTTTCCAAATAATACTTTAAATGTTAAAGTAGACAAAAAAGATAATCATTATGAATGCAGTAGTATGGATGATGAAATTATTAGTGATGAACAAACATCAAGTGAAAGCAGTGATTATGAATCAGACAATAAATTAAGTGAATCACTTGCAAATAAAGAAAAAGATAGAGAAGAGAAAGAAGATGAGGATAAACAAGATGATGAGGATAAACAAGATGATGAGGAGGAGGAAGAAGGTAAGGAGGAAGAAGAGGAGGAGGAAGAAGAGGAGGAGGAAGAAGAGGAGGAGGAAGAAGAGGAGGAGGAAGAAGAGGAGGAGGAAGAAGAGGAGG
>JGI10211J34971_10002076_pt1 | contig 16470 bp, 25 predicted proteins | sample Etolagsediment_FD_34971 | JGI IMG/M metagenome (IMG submission 34971) | reverse complement strand
AACTTCCCGCTTTTCGCATTTCTTCCTCTCTCCATCCATCCATAGAATGTTGTTTCACCAATGCCACAAGCGGCGCAGGCAGTGGAGAAATAATTACCTTCTGCTACAAGTGAAACAATATGTTTCTGAAGTTCCGGTGTAAGTTTTGATCTGCGTCCTCCGACTCCCATAGTGATCACCTTCCACTGTTATTATATCATATCTGGGGATAAAAATAAAATGCTCATAATTTAATTGTTTTCTGTTCGGCTAGTTTCATTATTTCAAAATCATTCCATATTCATTCGTGCCAGTGGGAACCTCAATATCTTTTCTTTTAATCAGCCTGTTTTTTTTATAAAATCTCTTATAATCTATCATGTGATGCCATCGTCCATAACGTTTAACCAGCTTAACACAATCAGGATGTTCTTGATGTAATTCTTTGACAAATTCTAAACGATTATTCGTTGCCTCATAATAAGGTGTATTTCCGCCCTTCATAGTCATTGTTGTTATTTTTTTTACTTGAAAAGCATTAAAAAGTATTGTACACAAACCATGTTTTAAAACACTAATACATAATTCAGAATCTTCATTAAAAAATGTTTTAAAGCGGAATGGAATATTAGTTTGAATTAACATGTTAGAAAAAATTCTATGATTTACTTGAAATGGTTGATATTTGTTTCTCCTCATAATAAACATTTCATACTGCATTCCTGCAATAGCCACATTCTCATAACGATCAACAAAATCTTCTAATGAATGAATAAAGTTGCCAGTTTTCATTCTATAAAAACTATTCTTGTGTAATCTCTGAAACCATTCTATATTGTCATCAAAAGTCCAATACCTTTTATAGCCCTTTCCCTCACAATAATCCCATAACCAATTTCTTGTAACCGTGACACCTTCATCCCTGTGGGGTAATATTAGAATATCCTTTTCATCGACTGTTAGTTTGTATTTATCAACTTCTTGCGGTTCTACGAGAATTTTAAACGGTAAATTAACTTCCCGAAAAGCATTAACTGTTAGAGTTTTTTCCCAACGACCTTTTGTTGGAATGAAAATTGGATATTTATTCTCCATTATTTTCCTCCTCTCCACCGAGTATACATTTGCCATATGACACATTTTCTTTAGAAGGGAAAAATATATATTTCGTTTTATCAGTTATTTTAACATTTAATAGTTCTACAAAAGTTTTTACATTTTCATTATTATCAAAATGAACAACTATACTCCTAAATGGTTTATCATCTTCTTGAACAAATTCAGGCATCCCTTCCCATTCTTCTTCTTCATTAATTGGAAAAATCTCTCCATAGTTAATGGTTGGGAATTCAAAATCTGCCAAGTCTTCAAACTCAAAGTCAATCTCCTCCATGAAGTTAAATAGTCCTTCCTCGGTCATCTTCCCATACTGTGAATTAATCGCCAGGAGCTTCTTCTTGGCGTCCTTCTCGTCATCTGCTTCCACATACACCACCGGGAACCGCTCCGGTATTTCCTCGCCATCTGCTTCCATCTGTCTGAGCACGTCCTGCCTCTGGTGTCCGTCGAGAATGTAATTAACTTCTCCATCTCGCCACACAAAGAACGGGACAATAAACCCATGCTCCCGGATCTGCTTCTTGAGCTTTGCCGCATTCTCTTTTGTCAGTGTTTTGAGTTTGCCCTGTAGGTTGGTCATCTCATCCAGGGTCAATCTTTCTTTTGTGTCACATTTAATCTCTATCATGATTCCTCCTCAAATTCCTAAGTATTTGCATTTTAAATCGTTTTACATATATTTACTCTATTTTACCCTCTCCTCTTCATTCTGCAAAATTGTTCACTACCTATGTCCCCGCATAAAAATGGACAATGAACATTATTTTTTCTGAAATTGGTATGATTTTCCGCCTTCTGCGAATTTTGCAATTTGTTCGGGTGATAAATGACATCTTCTTTTTCTCCGAGGATGTGCAAATTTAAAAACTGTTTCAATATCATTTATATCAAAACACACAATCGCCTCTTCATCACATTGAGAAAAATTAGTAATAATCTCCGGATGTTCTCGTTCCATTCTCATTGCCACATTTTTACTTGTGGAATACCATGTTAATTCAGTCCCGCCATTTAGATATATTTCGCCATATTTGCATATAATATTCTGATACCATTCCTCCCCTGTCTGGATCTTCTCTTGCTCAATAGCCCTGTCCTCATACATCTGCTTCTTGTCAATGCGTATTTTGTACTTCTTGCCATATAGTTTTTTCAAGTTGATGTTTTTCATAATGTTTTACTCCTTTACACACATTTTTATTTTAAAATGGCATATCATCATCATCTCCATACATATCATCAAGTGATTCATCCTCTCCCAAAACATCCCATTCTTGCTGAACCTCTGTAACCTCAATGTTAAAGCTCCACTTCCCCGATTTTTCGCCCATTCCTTTCCAGGTAACAACGGCGGTCATTTTAGTCCCTTCGTCCATCTTAGTCGCCATTTTTGCCGCCAAGAACCCCGGAATGTATCCCGCCTTATTGCCCAAGACAGATACGGCAATTGCATTCTTATCATATTTGTTTTCCGGCTCCCGGACAAGGTCAACCTCCATTCCGTTGACTACATATTTTCTAATAATCTCCTGCCGGGAATTTCCGTCACTGTTCTTAAATGAAACACCTACCACATTTATTTTATAACACATATTCAGCTACCTCCATTTTTTATTATACCTCCGTGTAAATAATGCACATTTCTTTCATTGTTTTATAACTTCCCAGGGCTTCGGGATCTTAATCTCCGGATGGTCAGACTTGTAAATTTTTATTTTAAAAATAAACTCGTCGATATTCAGTAAGCTCTTGTTCGCCTCTAACACCTGGATCACCTTATCCTTGCCTTTTTCGCCATAAGTTTTAAAATGCTGTGGAAAGCAATCGTCCCATACACCGAGGATCTTATCAATTGCTTTTTCGTTGGCAAGTCTGAAAGTATGCTCAATGAGTGTTTCATCGTGAATGGTTTCCGCTTCAGAGGGATCAAGTGTTGGTTCTGGATCTCCCGGTGGTGGTGGTGATCCTTTTTTAAAAGGAATACTACTACTGCGGTTCTCTTTTTCATTAATATCGCATTTTTCATCGTTGTGTAGTGTAGTTTCTTTTAGTGTAGTTTCATGTAGTGTAGTATGTGTACTAATGACCCCAGAAACTGGGGTTAATCCTCCAGAAACTGGGGTTAATCCTCCAGAAACTATTTTTTCACATTTATTTGCTTTTAATTTCACATTATTTGGGAGTTTATCATCTAAAAGAAGATACTTTTCTTCCATTTCCACTTTTTTTCTTCCAACAGTTCCCGTAATATATCTCATTTGGATACCCTTAGAAGTAATAACTTCTTCTTTAACCCAGGTTTCCGGGTCGAAAAACCCTATTTCCGTGGAGAAAACTATTATCTCTTTTAACTTTTCTTCTGAGATCCCAAATTTTTTGGAAATTAAAAGCGGGATATAATTGTCTAATTTGAGATAATATCCCTTATCATAGATTTTTTGGAGTAATTTTATGAGTATTGCAAAGCCTTCAAGCCCGAACTTCGCTTCAACGATTTCCCATTTCTCATTGAGGTGAACATCAAGAGGGAAATAGTCTAATCCTTTTTTTATCGGTCTTGCCATGTTATTCTCCTTTTAGTGGTATCTAAATGGGTTACATTCCATTGTTTGCAAAAATAAATTCCCGGTTCCGCCCTTCTCTAAAGATCCTCTTGCATTTTCACATTTTTAATTATTCTTGGATCAAAAGGTAACGGTAATTCTCCTCTATGTAGGAGTTCGGCAACCAGCGATTGAGCTTTTTTTCCTTTTTCTCCATGGTCATCCGTTTCATAGAATTTATGTTTATTCCAAAATTTATCTTTGATGTTATATCCTTTACAGGAATGAATTTTATCGGGTGGAACAAGGTATCCCTTTGCGGTCTTAATGCCTTTTGTAAATACTGAGACCTCTTTAAATTTGTCTTTAGAGATAGCTTCTATTCCTTTTACTGTGGAATAAACATAAATAACACGGACTAAAGGACAAACATGAACTCTCAAATCACTTTGTTCTTCTTCTATTCCATATTTTATTAGTTCTTTGTTACCCAGGCTCATTGCCCCATGCCTCCCATCCTTCAATTTCCTTCCTTGCAAAGAGTTCAATTCGTTTTCCTGTGGTGTAAAGTTGATCTATTAATTCCCTGAATTCCTCCGGTTTTTCTGAATGTTTCCGGCTTTTCTGAATTGAAATTACGCTATCAAGTTTCTTTTCATAATCGGGGACACAACTTCCTTTTGTGCAAATCAAGAGGAATTCATGCCGGACAGAATTATAATGTCCATAGTTATGCCCGATTTTATCCCACACAAAAGAACTCTTATATTTAAATCCCCAAGCCTTTATCACCGGAAAACATTCCTCTAACAGCGGTGAAGTCACCCACATGAAAAGCACTGAATTTTCTTCTGTAATTTTTTTAATTTTTTCTCCCATTTTGCATAATTCAGCTATTGACATAGAAGGATAATGTCTTTCAGCATGTCCGTAATTATCATTCCCGATAATGCCTGAATTCCCATATTCCCAGGGTGGATCTGCATAAATTACCCGATATTTACCCTCAATTGGCGGCGGTTCTTTTTTGTTTTCTTTGTTGATCTGTCGGACTGCCTGTTTAACCGTTTTCGCTTCTCCGTCCTCTATCATTGTAATAACTTTTATTTGAACTTCCGGCGGTTCATTAACTATAGTGACCGCCCCGGACACAGGAATATCTCCTTTTTCCACCGCTTTAGATAATTCAGGAGTGCCTTCTTTGAGGACTTTCTCCGCTGTTCGAATTGATCTCCCTGAAACATTGAGTGCTTCTCCGGCTTTGTCGGAGGACTTGCCTTTATTCTGTTGCGGAAAATTTTCCCTAACAGAATTCTCTTTTTTAATCGGTTTCCTTATTTGCCTTTCCTTCGCCTGCTTCTCGTAGATATGCTTTACCCGGGCTCCTGCCATTGCTCTCTGTGACTCCTGTAAATGGCGTCGGAGAAGGTTCAGACTAACAACAAGGTTCAGGGCTTCTTCCGGCGTCCCCACAAAGTTAAGCAAATTAACATCATAGAGTTTATTGAGCTTTTTACAAGCCCGATAACGGTTCCTACCGTCAAGGATCTTGTCTTCATAGAGATACACGGTGTGTTGTTGTAGTCCATTATGCTTTATGTCCTCGACAAGTTTATCAAATTCCGCTCCCTCTATGAGAGGGAAAATATTGGCGAATTCATGAAATTCCATTATTACCTCCTTACAGGTTAAGACTTAAAATATCTGCACAATACCGCATGCCTGCGTCATTTTTACCTTACAAATTCTTGAATATTGCAAAAGGTAGGGTAAAAATAATTTCAACCCAAATACCCCTCCATATCGTCAAATCTCAACATTTCACCGCGGAATACCGCCTTTGCCATCCCTGTCTCGCCGTGCCTGTTCTTAGAAATAATAATCTCAGAAGTCTTGTCATCTTTCTTCTTGGTGTAATAAGCGTCCCTGTAAATAAACATTACCATATCGGCATCCTGCTCAATAGCTCCACTGTCCCGGAGGTCTGATAATAGCGGTCTTTTGTCGCCTCTTTTCTCACATTCTCTTGATAGCTGTGATAATAAGAGAATCGGCACATTAAATTTCTTTGCGATATTCTTCAGGCTCCTGGTTATGTTTGCAAGCTCAAGGTTCCGGTTCTCTTTGCTGTCTGTATTCTGCATTAACTGGAGATAATCAATTATCACGAGTCCAATATTTTTCTCTCTATTTGCAATGTGAAGTTTTGATTTTATTTCATATACTGAAGGGTTAGGTGACGGGTCAATATATAAATTCATATCTCTTATTTGGTTGATTGCTAAGAGTGACTTACTGATTATGTTATCCCCGTATTTCCGGGATCTGAGTTGTGAATGGTCTATCATTGCTAAATTAGCAATCATCCTATTTTGTATTTGCTCTGTGGACATTTCCAGGCTGAAGAAGAGGATTTTCTTTTCCGGACGTCTTTCCAAATTGTTAAGTGCTATCTGCATAGCGAAGGCTGATTTGCCCATTCCTGGTCGTGCCGCTAATATAATGAGATCGGTTGGGTTGAATCCCAAGATGATTTCATCCACATTTCCTAAGCCTGTTTTCGTCAATGCGGGCTCTTCCTTTTTGAGAATTTGACTGTAAATTTCCTCCAGCCCGTCTTTAATGTGAACGATATTTTCTGATTTTTCTTCAAGAGTGTTAAGAAATGATAACCCGATTAATTCTTCAACACTCTCATTTGTGGTTTCTTTGCCACTTATTATTGAGTCATAAATTGTCTTTCCTGCGAGTGCATATCTGCGGAGGTAATATTTTTCCTTTACTATGTTGCTGTAAGATTGAATATTACCAGTGGTTGGCATAACATTAAGGAGTGATGTTAGGTATTTTGCGCCTCCTATTTTCTCAAATGTCTTATGGTCTTTCAGTATCGAGGTTACATTTAGAATGTCGCATGGAGTGTCCTTCTTAGCCAGTTCTACAATACTTTTCCATATCTCTTTATTATAAGAATTGTGAAAGAATTTTTCATGTGGCAGGATCTCAATAGCAAAATTAATGCCGTTGGAGTCTAACATTACAGAACCGATAACAGCCTGTTCCGCTTCAATATCGTTTGGTAATTTTATTGCCATTTACTTCCCTTTCTTATTATCAATTCAAACTAATCGACACATCAACATCCATGCTGGCGTCTATCGGGTCACACACACTGCAAGCGTCACCGCTGACACATAATACGCTGAATGTCCCTGATTGTTCCTCTTCTTTCATCAGGTTTTCTATTGTGTCAAGGAATGTATCGAAGCATTCTCTGCATAATATGATTATACCGCTGGTGTCATTTTTTATAACAAACATTATAGCCTCCTAATCAGTAAGTCCTAACATCTTTCTGAATCGCTTTGATGTTCCACTTGCATTTATCCTTAGCTTCCACCTTCATGGTTATTCGTGTTTTTATGACAACTTCAAATGTTTTCATACTTTCTTCACCTCTTTTTTCTTCTCAACCGGCGTCCATAGTCCCATCTCATGTTCAACCCACCATTCCTTCAACTGGTCGAATACATAATCACGACCCTCTGCCCGTGTCCCGACGAACTGCCATCGTATTCCGTATTTGCGCCGCCAATGATAGACGGCTCCTCGCAGATGGTTCGGGTGGAGTTGACATTGCACTTTCCAGGGGGTGAGAAATTTTTCAGGGGTTGTCTCGACGAGAATTACGAAGTCAAGGAATGTTGGCGGTTTTGCGATTGCTTCCAGGAGTGCCTTCGACGGTTCTGTTTTACATTTCTTCAATTTCTGTTCAATTTCTTCATCTGAGATTAATGCCCTGAAGGTCCGTGCTCTCATAAGCTCCTTGGTAAATCGCTCCCTGCCGCCGCCAACACATCCATATATATCTGACAGGCTTTTCCGTTCAATTGCGAATTTGTCTTCCAATCCTTCCAGGGTGTAATCGCCTGTTTTCAGTGCCTCCCTCCGCATTTTCAGCCCTGAAGGATACTCAAAGCTCTGCCCTTCATCGAGATTCTTGAGATCCCAGTAGGGTTTTTGTTCCCGAGTGTCAACCAGTATTATAGCTTTACTTTTTTTCAATTACTCCACTTCCTTCTCATTCTCCCGCCGCCGTGCCATCTTAACAATCATTGCCAATGCGGTGGCATTGGGATTCTCGTATATATCGTTCTGGGTACAATACGCCTCCATTCCGCTTCCGTTTTCGTCTTGGGATCCGAATATTATGACGAACTTGTATCCCTTGCTGTCGATGAGTTCCTTGGTTTCCTCGCCGATTGTTTTTGTTGTTTTTGCCTTGCCTATTTTATAGAGCATGTTTCACCTCCGATTCCTCATAATTCCGCTCCCGCCGCTTCCTCCGCCGCAGTTTCCGTTTGCCCTCTTTGCATTGGCAAAATATATGCTCGTCGTAGTCCGGGTTCACGAATGGTTTGAAGCCGGAGTCGTTGCATAATGTGCAATTTGGTTTTTTTATTATTTTTTGCATTTGCTATCTCCTTTTAAAATCCATATTTAGTTATATTGCATTGCCTCGCATGATTTTCTCTTGACATAATTCCATCGCTTTTCGGATACCAACCGGGATACCGATAAGGTCTTTTGTGTTCTTTGAACCAATTAATAATTCTTTTTACCATTTTACCGTCGTACTTTGCTGTTACATGACTTAATGGCGTTATTGGATTTGGGATTAACGGCGTGAATTTAATTCGCAGGTGGACATTAACCGAAACTTCTATCTCAAACACAGCGTCCATTACCATTTCAAATTCATCAAAATCGCTTAATTCCTCCCACGGGTAACCAAATATCATAAATGCTTTGAAGTTGCGATAGCCTTGTTTAATCATGATTCTGAAATATTCGACAATAGCTTTATTACTGATTTTCTTGTTGACAAAATATCTCGTCGCTTGTGTTAATCCGTCAATTCCTACTCGTATTAACATGTTCTTAGGGAGATTTATCTTTGATTTTAGCAAGGTATCAAGTCGCATTGAGCCAAAACTCGTAACAAATCCCCGCTGATTTATCCTCTCCAGGCACGTAAAATATCCAGGATGTGAGGATTCATCAGGAGCGAATAATGTTACTTTGTTGGTGATCTTCTTATCCATCTTATCAATCAGACTCAATATGTAATCAGTCTTTTGCAGGCGGAAAGGCCATCCCCATCCAAGCTCACAATAATTACATTTATGGGGACAACCTCTTGCCATTTCAATATAATAATTTGTCGCATGTCCTTCTTCATGGCTCTCATTGAGATAGAGAGGTAATTCAGGAAGTTTCCTCAAATGGACGCTTTCCGGTAATATTCCTTTGAAATCCTTACAAATAATCGTCCCATGTAAATCCTGTAATTCCTTTGCATCCAAGTTTTTTTTAAGTCTTGTGAGGGCTTCCACAATCCATTCTTCTCCCTCTCCCCGGAAAACCACATCGGCATATTGAATGAATGGGATCGGGTTTGCTACAGTCGGATGACCTCCAAGGATTCTGATTTTCCCTTTTCTTGGCAATTCGGCAAGCCGGTATAAATCGGTGAAATGGTGGACGCTGATTAACTCCACATCATAATCACAATTCTCTGGTTCATAATCAATTTCAAATCCGGCTTGCCGTGCATAATACATGATGTAATAACAACCTATGCTTCCTTTGGTTTTAGCCGGTTCTGTCATACAAATCTTCATGCTTCTTCCATCCTCCAGCCTATCGGGAAACAAGGGACTTTCCCTTCATTTGCCCAGTAAGGCGGTCTTGGTCTTATCATTCTTATTCCTTCCTCATGAGGGAAATATCTATTAATTTTGTCATTATTCAATATTGTGTAGTCATACTTCGATTCTTCATAAGAAATCATGGTAACATTACCATGTCCATGTGATCTCTTCTGCCCAATTCGCTTTACCTTATTTAACAAACGGGAAACTTCATCATAATCTCCGTCGAAGTATGCTTCCATTTTTGAGCATAAATACAATTGTAAAGAGTTATTATAAGATCGGTAATGCCCTGTGGTTATTGTGATATTGCCGTTTGTCAATCCATCAGCCCGTTTCTGCGGGAAATTTTTCCGATAATATCTCTTCTCATGGACAATATCGCCAACCGGGAGGATAGCAGAGGCTTTCCAGACCTCTTCGCCGGACAGAATCACTTTTTCCAATGGCAGATCAACCTCAATGATAGGATCGTCCCTGTTTATCGGTTGTTTGAAAATTTCATGGTATTTTTCCATAAAAACATAATATGCAAGTAATCCGTCCAAGTGCAAAGGCTCCCGGCGGTTGAATACTACACCCTTGCCGTCCAGGTGGAATGTAACTTTATACACCATCTTTCTTTTTCGCCTCCTTCTTTTCTCTCACGGGCAATAACCACACCGCTAATTGATATTCGGGAGAAGCATTTATATTCTTCATTCTATTAACATAATCATACCATTTCACAATGTCAATCTTTTGGAGTTGAAATCTGTTGATGTCAAGTGAGAGCAAGTCACCGCGGCTCACTCCCATTTTGTAGAATTCATTTATCGTGTCATATAATAATAGTGTGTTTGGCACACTACATTTTTTTGTTGAAAAAGAAACAATCGAATTATGACTTGATAAATTTGCTTGTGTTAATAACCCACCGGGACGCCTCATATCTATAGCACAATACATCCCCCACGGGAGAGGAATCTCATGGCAATTCAAAAGTAATAAATAAGCTTCCGCACGTTTTATAGTGCGGAAGCCGTTCTCATTATCAATAATCCATGAATTCCATCGCAGATGTCCATCTTTGAGGATCTCTGCGATCTCCCGATCAACCTGCTGTTCTTTCGGACAGGCTAAGAGGTTATATGGGATCGTATTTTTCCAGACCTCTTTTATACCCAAATAATCAGAGGTTAATTTGCCCGTTATAGCACAAGTTTTTGACTCATAATTCAAGTGAAGTTCTTCCGGATGAAACTTATTTTGCTTCAGGAGTTCTATCGCTAACAATCTCAAATCCTCCAATCTCTTTTATAAAGTCAAGGATTTTCTCTTTGTTGTCTTCAATGAATTTCTCATACAAATCAGAGGATAAGTCTTTATCCGTTGTGATCTCCGTGAAACCCCATCCTCTATTGGACGCGGCACCTACTCTCCCTGATTCCTGCATTAATTTTATTCCCAGATGAAGACAATGCTTCTCAATATCAGTGATATTGTCGTTGTAGTCAATACCACCTATAATGACATTTCCAGCCTTCATAAGTTCAAAATTAGCAATCATACTTGTATTCTTGTCGTGTTGACCGACCAGATCATCACGCCTCGTGAGATATTCCCATGTTAGCATATCCTTGTAGCTTGGATAATTTCCATCTCTCATTTCTTGACATTTCGGGAGATAATCCAGAGAGGCAAATTTGCCGGGATAAAGTGAATTTGAAAATCCAAACCCGAAGACTGATAACATTGGGAAGAGGTCTCTGAATCCTGCAATCTTATTGAGATTATATCCATGTATTGTTTCTCCGGTTTTCTTTGCCGATTTCTTGACTTCCTTATCTCCGCCTAAATTGCCACCTGAATATAGGAGATAGAAGAACCATGTGGAATATGGAGGATTTATCCTATCAGCTTTCAGTCCTAATCTCTCCGTCAAATCTCGTGCCAAAAGGTCTCTCATCCTGCCCCTAAAAGCATTCCCTGCATAATATGGCATTTCTATAATTCCGCCGTTTTCTGCCATGATTTTTGTCCGTCGGAAGAGTGAAGCATTGCCGGCTTTGATGTCGCTCCCGTGGTGTAATGGTGTCAAGAGTTTTATCTCAATGGGAATATCTGGAATGTAACGGCTTGTAACCCTATCGCCTTCTTTGTATTCCAGGAGATTGATTTTTCTTATGGTATTCTCATAATTCTCTTGCCCATCCTTCTTGTAACTCAAGTGAGCAAGAGAAACAGCGATTTTCAGATTATCACGAATCCAAGGTACTATTTCAGATCCGCTTTCTTCAATAATAATTTTGCTAATTAATTCTCCGTCAAGAGCAGGAGATTTCATTAATCCTGAAAGATTGTTGATAAATGACAAAACATTATTATCCGAACAAGCTTGTCTTACCCGTGTTTCAAATAAATCATATTTTGTGCTTGATTTTGATTCCATTTCACTTTTTAAGAATATCAATCCCATCGCTTTTAATGTGTTTTTCATAATTTCCCTCCTGTATAATTTTTTAATATTCTTTGTTCATATCACAACATCTTCCTTATTATTGATAATCTTCGGCGGAATCTTTTCCCGGATAGCCTTCCTCAATGCAGTTATTGACGCCTTGCCATAAAAATGCCTAACATCGGCAAGTGTCACTGTTGTGGGAGAATGTCCTGCTCCCATAGCCCCGTAGAGTTGCCAAAACTCAATGTAAGTACTCGCCAGGGTCAACAGTTTTGTGTCGCCTCTCTTCATTCGCAGGCTCCCCGCATATCGCTTTACCGGGTCAACCATTCCCTGTGGAGTGTAATCGTAGCCTCCGCCTATCTCCGCCCTGTCGCCCTTCATCCCGGGCTTGTCGGTGGGTGATTGCTTGTCGTAGCAGGTTTTTTGTCCGCCTACAGCGGGGAATGGTGGGTAATGTGTTGGTTTATTTATTATCATTGGTTGCCTCCATTTTTTTTACTCTGTAATTCAACCTTTTTCCGCCGCCTGCATAATATAAAGTCAAGTGATTCTCCATTAGATATTTATCGCCGCCCCGTAAAACACGACCATCCCGATGTAATTCCACAATTTTTATACTTTTTCTCAATTTTAAAGGCGGGTACGGTATATATGAAAACTTGTGATTTTCTTCATATTCCTTTACATATTCTGCCAATTTGTCCAAAAATACCTGATTCAACTCATCACCTTCTTTGTCAGAATGAACTATCAACGTAGTTTCATTCTGGTCAACTTTTCTAATTTCATAACATTTCATTTCGTCGCCTCCATTCCAATATCAAATGCTTTTTCAAAAATATCCCAGCTTCCTCCGCCACTATCCTTATGCCATTTTACGGCGGAAGAGAATTTTGCCGAATTTCTCTTGAAATTCTATTTCGGCTTTCTTTTTTTTATTAATTTTTATAATTACTCTTTTTAGATTACTCACGGCGTCGCCTCCTCAAATACTCGCCAACCGGATCCAGGCGTTCATGTGTCGCTTCTTAATATTCCGGTCAATAATCTCGTCAATTCTCGCTTCGTACTTCTCACGGTCTTTAGCAATTGTCATCAAGAATACTTAATATTTCCTGTTTATTTTCTTAGCCATAGCCATAGCCAGCGCCAGCGCCATAGCCAGCGCCAGAGCCATAGCCATCGCCAGAGCCATAGCCAGAGCCAGCGCCAGCGCCANAGCCAGAGCCAGCGCCAGAGCCATCGCCATAGCCATCGCCAGAGCCAGCGCCATAGCTATAGCCAGAGCCATAGCCATCGCCAGAGCCAGCGCCAGAGCCAGCGCCAGAGCCATAGCCAGAGCCAGCGCCAGAGCCATCGCCATAGCCATCGCCAGCGCCAGCGCCGATGTTACCCTCGATAAAGATCACTTGCATTCTGCCTCCTCAAATATTAAATCTAATTGATATGTTCTTATTTTTAGCTTTTCAGCTTTTTTACTTTCTAAACTCATGACTCCTCCTTCAACTCCAGATCCTCTTCACGGGCAAGGAATATATCCCGGTCTTTCAGGTTCTTCCTGCACTCATAGAGGCGGTGTCCTTTGGACTTTGTAAAGATATTGCCTACTTCTTCATTTACCCAATCACTCTTACCCTCATATTTCGTACAGATACCGATAATTAACATCTCTGTGGGCTTGAACCAGAATTTTTCCCTAATGATCCTTCTATCGTTCTCATAATAGAAGTCCATTGCTTTCTTCACAAGTACTTTATCGCCGATTTTCACTTCACAACCTCCTCCGGTGCAGGTATCAGCCCGCACTCAATATAATTCTTAATCGGCACTTCGCCAACCTCGTATCTTGTGTCCGTGTTAAACTCCTCGCCACTCTGTAACCGTCGCTGTACTTCCAGATCAATGACGAAGCCCAGATCTGAAAGTGAGTATATCTCCGGGATCTCCTCTTGGGAGAAGACGACGATGGCGGATCCTTTTGGTGAGCTTCCCACGGACTTGCCGTCAATCTCGAATTTGATTCGGCCATACAAAGGAATTAAATATTTGGCATATTTCCATATGTAATTCCTCCATGCTTTCATTTCGGTTGATGAAGGAATTAATAATAATGCTAAATCCGCACCCTTTCTACGGTGAACATGATAATATGCCATATGAATCCAATCCGATAACGACGAGGTTGGATGACATATTCTGCCGTAAGGAGGATTACAAAAAACTCGCCCATACCAATTCTCTCCCAATCCACTTACATCAGGGGAAAATAATCCATCTGGACATTTGCAATTTTCCTCAGTACAAGCTACATCCATTTCAAAATGAAACACCTCATCCAGCCTGTCAAATAACTTCTGCGGCGTTTCCCATTCCTGCGACTTTGCAGGGGGCATGTATGATTTACTCATTTTATTCCTCCTATATTTGGTATTTGCCCGGCGCCGGGATTCGAACCCGGAAGGCAATCCATATTAAATTGCCACTTCTTACCTCTTATATGAGCGCATGTGTTGACGACTCCCAGAACGCCACGCCGGGCAAACTGTTATTTCCTGTTTATTTTCTTAGCCATCGCCATAGCCATAACCATTGCCAGCGCCAAATCCATAGCCATAGCCAGAGCCATAGCCAGAGCCAGCGCCATCGCCATAGCCATAGCCAGAGCCAGAGCCAGCGCCAGAGCCAGAGCCGGCGCCAGAGCTAGAGCCATAGCCAGAGCCAGCGCCATCGCCATCGCCAGAACCATAACCAGAGCCAGAGCCATCGCCATAGCCATCGCCAGAACCAGCGCCAGAGCCAGAGCCATAACCAGAGCCATAACCAGAGCCATTATCTATTTTTCCCATATTGCCACCCCTTTTATAGATTTCCGAGCTTTCTCTGTCACAGCTATTAATTCGATAGCTTCTGTCAATGTTATTCTAATGACTTCACACGGGAACTTACACTTTCCTGGACATTTTGTCCCCTCCATTGCTAATTGGGACAGTGATGCTGCTCCATCCCAATACCACAATCTCCTTGCATTTTTCAAGACGACTTCCTTGCCATTTCGTGAAACAAGTTCACCCGCAAATACTCCTGCGGAGTATGTTCGCACTATAAAATAGTTCTCGATAATTTCCTCCTCTTTTTTTTCTGGGATATAAGTTACCCCATCTACTATTATTTTTTTCATATTTATCACTCCTCTGTAAAATAAAAACAGAGAGCCCCATCGATGAACATTGCAAGAGATCGGGAGAGGGCTCCCTGTAAGATTCATTATTATATTGTAGAAAAACAAAATATTCACCGATAAAAACTCCCAATTACTCTTGCACTTATACTATTATCCGTGTCTTCTAAAAATCCTTTTTTTTATTAATCTTTTTTTCCTTTATTTTCACATTCTTCTCAATTTCCGCCAGGTCATCATCGGTCAAAAGAGCATCTAACATTTTCTTGCCGCAATGTATCTCTTTTGCGATCTGGTACTTCTTCATCCCGGTCTTCATCATATCAACCACTACCTTGCGCAGGTCGTCCTTGAGAAAATAGGTGTCCTCGTGGAGATTCCTGATATATTTCCCCTCGGCAAAGTTTTGAATGCGCTTCTTCAGAAGCTCTACAAACATCAGGTAATCCTCATCATCTCCAAGGATGGGAATAAACCACCTTGCCCATCTCATGTCTATATGCTTGCCATTCACAGATCACACCTCTATTCTTATCTCAAAATAGTTTCCATCTCGCGCCGCTCCATATCAAAGCACTGTGGCAATTGTGCTAATAGTCCGTCATTATGCGATGTAATTATGCCCTGGGTAAGCGTCCCACTAAGGGTACTTATGATTTTCAGAACCTTCGTTGCCGAGTCTGCCCGCAGATTAACGAAGGGCTCGTCAAGCACTATGAACCCGTAGTTTCCGCCGTGGGATCGTGCCTTGAACAGTGTCAGAGCGATTCTGATTATTAGCCGTATCAATTGCTTCTCTCCGCCGGAGTATCTGCCGATGGGTCGGATTCCACAGGCGGATTCTATCATAATTTCGAAGTCTTCCTTTGTCTTCCCGCCCTTGGTTTGTGTCTGGGTGACGAATCGAATTAGAAATGGGTTGTCTATTATCACAAGGATCTCGTTGACAATGTCCTGTATCCTGGGAATGGAATTGCTTATGAGGTATTGCGGGATTCCTCTCCTATCGAATGCCTTGTGCAGTGCCGCGTAAATGATGAGGTTGTGTGTGTGGGCTTCAATGTTCTTGTCCATATCTGCGAGTAGTTTTTTGTTGTTCTCCTGCTGTGTTATCGCCTGTTTTGCAGTGGCTATGTCATACTGGATCACCCGTAGTTTGTCGTCAAGTTTTCTCTGATTCTCCTCTGATTCTGCTATTTGATCCCGGAGAACTTTTCTTATTTTCTCCGTCATGAGGATTTCATTATCAATCTTTGATGAGTCTTCTGTGTTCATCTTCTTGACTTCAGCTTTTACCTGTGCAAGGATCTCCCGATATTCATTGATCTTGCTCTGGTAGATTTCCGCTTTCTTTGCCTCTTCTTTGATGGTTTGGAAGGCTTTTAATCCTGCCCGATATTCGCTTTCCTTATTGAGAAGTTCTTCATCGACCTGATTCTCTTTGAGCGTTTTCTTCAAATTGTGAAGACCCATCCTGTCTTCTTTTGATCC
>JGI10211J34971_10002074_pt1 | contig 16477 bp, 31 predicted proteins | sample Etolagsediment_FD_34971 | JGI IMG/M metagenome (IMG submission 34971) | reverse complement strand
AAAGGGGTCGCCTTTTTTCTACGCAAATTTATAGGGGGGAAAATTTTGTCTACAAAAGCCCTGGCAAGTCCCCAAAAAACCGCAGTAAGCAGTAAAAATACAATAATTTCCATAAAAACTCCTTATTTAGTCTCGGAAACTATAGTTTTGACAACATTTGCCCAGATTCGTGGGGTGTGCGTGTGTGGTTGATAACCACCAGCCCCACCAATCAAGACATTTCCTTTACAAAACTCATTAGCGATCGCCGAAATCTTCTTTGAAGCATAATCATACCCTTGATATGTGTATTTCAAGCCCCAAGACTCACCTTCGTGTCCGTCTGCCCCTGTTGCAAGCAGAATTACGTCAGGCTTGTAGTCGGCAACCTTGTCGGCAATCTCGTCAATAGCCCATTTGAACGCTTCATCTCCCTCTCCTCTTTGGAGGCAGTAGTTGTGCCAACGGCTATCAACATTCTCATAGACATAATTGAAATCAATGCCCACAGTTTGCGCCCAAGTGTTGGAATGCATCGGATAAATTTCGTGTCCGTGAATGCTGAAGGTAGGAATGTCGGTATCTTCTAAGAGATTCTGCACTCCGTCACCAGCATTTACGTCCCAATCAATGTAAACAGGGTTTAGACCCTCTTCCTTGAACTTTTTTGCCGCCCAAGCGAAGTCATTGAAGACACAAAATCCCTCAGACCAGCCCTGCTGTGCGTGATGCTTCGCGCCTTGTGGGTTGAACCCAATCTGAACGTCGCCTGCCAGCATCTCCTCAACCAATCGGGCTGTGCCTGCAAACATAAGGCCAGCGGTTTTTCCGTTTTCGAAGTTAGTGCCAGTCCACTCGTAGCTAAGTCCCCTGTCCAAAACATCTGAAACGTAGTTTTTGTCGTGGATTCTTTCTAATTCTTGCCTGTCCCTAATTTTGAACTCTGGTCTAATGATGCGGTAAAGACTTTCATCAAGCTCTTTCTCAAGCATTTCTACTGCCAACTTAGCCCGTACAGGCTTAGTTGGGTGGTCAAATTGGCTAGAACCAAGATTCCACTTCAAATACTCGTTTGAGTAAGAAATGCCGAGTTTTTTCACTTTTCTCCTTTAGCGCATAACTACGAAAGTATAGTGAATAATCTTGATTATGTCAAGTTATACGTAGGGAAGTTCGCCCATTCGTCTGGAAAGCTCTGAAAGAACTGACTTGTAAAGCGGAGAATAGACCTCCTGAGCGTTCGGCAAAAGCTTTGAACGCTCTAAATAATGAATCAAGGTCGCAACGTCTAGTAAATCTGAATCGGAGAACTGCTTATCGTCTGAGATAGCTTGTGGGTTCTCCTCTAAAAGCAAAGAAAATCGCGAAACAATCGGCTCGATTTCTTTATCTTCTAGTTCGTAGATGTTTTTTTCCATAGCTTCTAAATTCTACCACGATGCCACCACTATTACCACCTCCTCCACCGCCACCTCCTCCGCCCCGCAATTTTGTAACTTTAGATTGCTAAGTTTTTACGCGGTGTAGCTAAAAATTAGCTTTTATTGCGTGGAAAAACTTCTACCCTTTGTCCCCAGACGTGAAAAACCCGGACCGAAGCCCGGGCTTTTTGAACCTTATCTGAAGATTACCCTTCAACTCTTCTTAGCTGTGAGTCTTCTGCTCCACATTTGGGGCAACCCTCTTTGAAATCTGCATCTGAAAAACTAAAAAACTTACAAATTTTGCAAATCATTTTCCACCTCTGTAAAGCCAGATGATGTCGTCCTCGTCTAGGTCGGCGTGTACCTCTAGCTCTTCTCCTGCATCTTCTGAGTCTGCGACATAGTGCTTTATTTCCTCGATCAAAGCGTTTCTAAAGCTAATTCTGTCTTTAGACCAGTAGCCCCAGTTGGCATCTGACATATCTGTCATAACTTCGTCTACTACGTTCCAAACTGAAAGCTTTCTCTTGACCATTTTTTCCTCTCGCTTACAATCTAATATTAGACAATTGTCAAAGATTTGTCAAGTATCTCTTCTGGCGTGTTCCACTCCTGCAATCGGTAGCCAGCTTCGACAATAATTGCGTAAAGCGGAACTCCTAAGCCTTCGGCCAGTTGAGCCAAGATTTCTGAAGATGCTTCTTTCTGGCCTCGTTCAACTTCCGAGATGTAACTCAAAGCAACTGAAGACTTAGCTGAGAGTTCTCTCATACTCATTAGTCGCTCTTGGCGATTCTCTCTAATGATGTCGCCAAGAACCGACCTGAAAGTTGTCCTACTACTCATTACTTATCCAAGCATTTAGGTGATACCCCTCGATAATAGCCCAGGCAGGTGCGAAATTATTCCCTCTCCACGTGGCAGGGCTAGGCAACGCAAAAGTTTGGTCAAGGTCTTTGTCCTCATTTGCCCAGTTGATTACCTCTTTCCATACTGGAACAAGGGTCGTGGGCAGCGGGGGGTAGTGGTTGCCTCTAGCGTGCCAATTTAGTGCTGTGTCAATGTCTGCCAGCTCGGCAAACTCTTGTGCCTGTAAGCTTCCCATTTTGTAGTCCTTTCACTTTCTACAAAATGAATCTACCACTAATCAGCGTCAATGTCAAGCATTTCCTGAACTGCGCCCTTTGGCATAGAAACTTTAGCTACTCCCATATACTTTTGGTTTAGCTCTGCCGCGATACCAGTAACGTATTCTTGCACTAACTCTTTTTGGTAGTCTGAGCTATCGCCGAAGCTTCCGTCTTCCGCTTCCATTTCTACGTGCAAGATTGCCGTAAATTTGTGTGATGCCATTTTTCTCCTAAGGTTTTCTTATAATTATAAAGGGTATCAAATTTTCCACGCAAAAACAAGGGAAAATAAAAAAACTCTAATATCTGACAAAAACCACTTTACTATTCTCTGAGTCGGCAAATTCTTGAACAAGTTGCAAGTTCGTGTCTTTCTCTGGATTTGAGGCGTGAATCATATAGCCCCCTCCAACGTAAACTCCAATGTGAAAGTAGTCATAAGTAGCTCCTGCCCTCTGAAACGCCACCAGGTCGCCAGCAATCGGCTCTTCCACTATGGTTGAACGAATGTCTCTAACTTGGGCAGTAGCAGAGTGGACAACATTTTTTATGCCCCTGTGGTTTAGATACCATTGCGTAAGTCCTGAGCAGTCCCAGAGTATTGGGGTGTTGCCAAAGCCATAGGGTGTTTGTCCTACAAACTTCCACACGGCGGAAATCGCTTCGTCAACGGAAATCTGCTGAGAGTAGTAAATGTCTGCTTCGGCATCTTCAGTAGCTTTGACTAGATTGGCCTTGGCTTCTATGGTTTTCGCCCTAAGCTCTTCTAACTTCATTTGGGCTTCGTACTCCAAAGCAAGCGTCTCTAAAGCTCCAGCGTTTTGATATTTCTGAGCAAAAGATTCTTGCTCCACATAAACAACTTGAACTGGCTGATAATCAAAAGGTGCTGGGTCGGCAACAGCCAATGTAGTTGAACCTGCTAAGGATATGAGTAGTAAAAACGTAAACGCTTCTCCCAATTTCTTCACGTAAAACACGACCTACCTTTCCTTGCGTTAGTACTTGGTCGTAAATTCAGTTGTTGGTGTTTCTATCCCCGTTTACAGCTAGTGAGATATTTTACCACCAGGCTAGGACATTTTAGTTTGCGTATTTGCGGTGAAAGCGGTATCTGTGGGCTTTCCTAGCCAAAAACTGACCAGCACAAGCAAATACGGCGCTCGCTACCAGATAGGCAATCGTGTAGTTTGGATTTATCTCGTCAATAATTCCATTGAAAACATAATCAATCAAAACAAGGCTCGCAAAAGCAATCGACCCGATAGTAACATTGTTGCCCCAGCGTATCGAACGCTCTAAACGCTCTTTCTGATTCATCACTCACTCCTTTTCTCGGGGCTTCCGCCCACAATCTAAAAATACCGAAAACCCCGAGATTTGTCAAGCACTTTCTTAGGGAGTGTCGTTTTTAGGATTCTTTTCTTACCCGAACGTCTACATATCCTTTGGCGGCAAATAGTTCTGCCAAATTTTTAGCAAACTCTTCTGTCAGGTAGTAATCGTTTACTTCTACGCCTCCTACCCATACTGAGTAGCTACCCATTAGCTTTCCCTTCCTCTAGCTCGTCAATTTGGCGAACATCTAGCCACATCTTGAACAGGTTGTCTCTACTAGCTGTCTCTAGTAGCCGGTTGATTAGCTCTCCTTTTATGAGCTTGTCTGCTAACTCTTCGTTTTCGGCATCTACTTCAATAGTTACATCTACTACTGCTTCATACTTAGCCATTAGTTATCCTTCCACGTTTGTTTTACTAGCGAAAGTAGCACCTCTTCTGCTACTTCGTATGCGTCAGAAACCTCGTCTTCAGTTCTGTAAAACCACATCTCTGAGTCTTCGTCCCAGACATCTCCATTGTTATGATTGATTGACGTGTCGTAGTCAATGGTGGCTTGTCCGTTTTCGTCTATCACCACTATGAAGTGTGATTGCTTAGCCATTAGTTTTTGCTCCTAACTTACTCTTTCTCCATTTACGAAATTAGCTTTTTGAATAGTAACTTCCACGTCTCCGCTCCAAGTCGGGTCGTGATTAGTTCTTTGCCAGATTCTATCTAGGGCATCTTTCAAAGCTTGCTTTTTGTTTTTAGACAAAACCAAGCAAGAAAAAATAATTCCGTCATTTTCTATTGAACATTCATACCAATTACTCATTTATTTTTGCTCCTCTTCTATTGAACCAACGCCAGTTTGGGAGGGGCGAGATATATTTTATCTACGTCCCAGTCGGTAGTCCCGTGTCGATACTCGGGTTCTCTACATTCGGTAAAGTCGTGTTGTCTAGCAATCTCTTTTGCGTGTTCCAAAGAGTTTGCTTCAATCTCATACCAGCCCTTTAGGGTTTCCTCAAAGGGGAGAATATAATTCGGCATTAGACATTCACCTCCACGTCCTGCTCTCCGCAAACCAAGCAATAATATTCTTCGCCCATATATCTTTCTCCTAGGTGTGTGTGCCTACACTCGTATTCTTGATTGCCTTCGCATACAGAACAAAAGGGAGTACAATCAAAGCTTCCCTTGTGATTGGGGCATTGAACTTTAGCCATTAGACAGCCTGCTTCACTATTCTTACCAGCCTCCAAGAAACCCCAAGCCAAGGATAGGTAGCTTCGGCGAATTCCCTAGCGTCCTTCTCTGTCTTGAACTCGTATGGCTGAAAACCACGACCACGAACTTCAATCTTCCAAACAAAAGTTTTCACTTGAACTCCTTTCACTTTCAAGTTACCAAAAAATTAGTTACTTGTCAAGTTCTATTAGATAGTTTTTTCGGTAATAATCTCCCAAGAATCTTCACCCTCGACTAAAGACAACGTAGAACCAGAATCCCACTTCACGTCCAGTATTCGTTTTGGCTCGTAAGGGTCTAACCTGACATTCATAAGTTCTCCCTCGTCTCCTGCCTTTAGCTTGGTGTAGGGGTCAGATGTTTGGAGCAACCGAACTCGGTAGCCTCCCATTTTTCTCCTTTCTTTCCTACAATGTAATAGTATCGAATAACTCCAGTTTTGTCAATTTTTATTATAAAAATCTAAAGTCACAAACGACCTCGCAATCCGCAACAAAAAATTGCGTGGAAAAAGGCATACCCTTTGCATCAAACCCTGCTTTGATTCCGTAAAGGGTGAATGATTTCCTGGATGACGGCAGCTGAACTAGAAATTTTGTGACCTAAAAGAAAATCCCCCTAACACTAGTTGGGGGGAACGGAATCGTTAGGGGGATTTTCAGTTGTGGGTGGTCTAGCTGGGGGGACAGCTTTGCGACCACCTGCTTGCATCAGAGAGTGGTGGGTCTCTGGCAAGTGTTTACATCTTATCAAATTTTTTATCTTTGTGCAAATTTTTTTATAAAGAAAAGCCGAACCCGAAAGTTCGGCAATTCTTTAGAGCACCAATTTCACTTTAGTAGTTTTCTACCTCAAAGTCGTCCCTAATTGAATCGGCAAAGTCAGCCAACTCACAACGATAAGCAGTAGGGTCGCAGTTCTTTAGAACTTGCGAAGGGTTGAAGGTGTAGCCAAACACAATCAACTCGCCAGAGTCGGTGACTCTAGTTCCAACACTTGTATCCAGAACTTCATTGAAACGCTCAATAAGTTCTTGCTCAGAAATCTTTACCTTCTCCATTACTCCTCGCCTTCAATTACAGAAATTTCAATCGCCTCAGCCAAGTCGTCTGAAGTCCCGAAGCCCATAGTCATAATGTCCTCAACAATAGACTCCCTTACATACTGCTCCTGCTCCTCGGCAGAGAGTTCTGACAGCACCTCGTCTTCATCAACTAAAAATTCAAAAACGATAGTGCCTCTAATTACTTTGCTCATCTTCATACTCCTTCCAATAATTAGAACCTAGTCGCACAGACCGGACCAATGCCCTCGGCAACTGAGTTTTCGTCAGTCAAGAAAGCACCGCAGACACAGCATTGACCAGTCTCAACGCCATAAGCCTTTGCCTGCTCCAAGGTCATCTTGTCACTAGGTGCTAGCTTGTAGATTGCGCCAGCCTCGTATTCAAAGTCTCCACCTACCACAAGGTGCTTGGCGTAAAGATTGCCAGTCTGCCTCGACTCGTGGACTCGGTATATCTCTGCATCGCTAGTTCGATACATACCTGTCTCGGTAACTTGAACCTGCCTTCTTGCAGGTCTCAGGCTTGCCCCTGAGTCGGCAAGGCGTTGCTTGAACTCGTTGATTCGTTCGCTAGCCTCGGCTACTGACATTGAGTAGTAATCCAAAGGTGGGTACTCGCAAGCATTTACGAGCGACCTAAGGTAATTGATTTGTGCTGGAGTGGCGTTTCTCATTTTTCTCCTTCCGCTCACAACTATAAAATAACAAACTTCAACAGATTTGTCAAGTGTATTTTCAAAAATAAATCCAAATAATTTTCAAGAATAAAAGTAAATGTCACACTTGGTGGAGTCGGGAGTTTTTGACTTTAGTTGGCTTACGATTCAAATTTCCTGGATGGCAGCAGCTGAACGAAACGAAGGGTGCTTCTTTTTCCACGCAATTTTTGATGAAAAAAAAATTTGAAACATAAAAATCCAGATAAGAAAAAGCCCCCTATCTGCTTTTCCAATCTAAGGAGGAAGGGAGTTGCAGAGAGGGGGTGGGGTGAAGGCGGTTTAGACCGCCTTCACGAAGTCATACTTGGAGACCCGAAGGGTCGCCTCATATGCTTCTGGGAAAGCCTTTGCAAGCTCCTTCAAGTCAGCGTGGCTGTTAGAGCCATTGACCAACTTGTAGGCAACCACGCCACCAATGGTAGCTTGGGTTGCTCCACGAAGAGCATCACGAAGGACTTTCTCTGCCTCGCTCTTGCGAGCCTTAGCAGATGCCTCAGCCTCTTTGGCTTCCTTGAAAGCCTTCAGAGCCTGACGAACCTCGGTGTTGAAGCCAAGCTCCACAACCGAAGAATCAGAGACCTTTGTCATTTCTCACCTCCCAACAAGATAACTATATCAAAAACTGGTGACATTTTCAAGTATTTCTGAAAAGTTTTTTGTCCCCTTTTTGGGGGACACAAACTTTGAACCTTAGTCCACCAACTGCCTGTCCCAAAATCCATAATTTCCTAATGAGTAATCTATAGCGAAGATTTTTTTGAAAGCTTCCCTGACTTCCCCAGTAATTTCTGTCCAAAGATTTTCATCATCCAGCTGTCCATAAATTTTAGAAGCGCTTGGATAATTTGGAATATCTTTATCTTCTGTATAGTCACCGACCACTACTATTCGGTCACCGACCCAACGGCCAGAAACGCTGGTTAGCGGAAAGTCTCCACCTCCCCGATTAGCACTACAAGTAGCTAGCAGATACATAGCATCTGCAAGGCTTCCCTCCGTACTGGTGTGTTCATACTGCTTAGAACCAAAACCCAAGCCGTGAGGATTTACGAACTCTTTGGTGTCTAGGTTTACAAGTCTGTGATACTGACCCATTGTCTCTCCTTTCCTATCACTTTTTTATGCTATCCGTTTCGCTTGCCGTTGTCAAGTATTACGCTTGCCGACTTCCGACTTTAGTCAAAGCTTGGGAAGCGGTCTTGCCGATTAGATTTGCCCAATCCGTTGGACTAGACTCTCCACCTATGGAGACATACTCGACTCCGACACTTTCGGCGTACCTCTCGTTGTATCCACCGACTATCTGAATCCAAAGAACGGCCACTCCGTTACGAATCGCTTTGCCTAGCAAGTCTTTGGCACTAGTCCTCTCTTGGGTTCCGTAGTATCCGTCAGACACAATTACCAAAAGCCTTGCCCCTTGTCCGTAAGTAAGTTCCATAGCTCCGTCTATCGCCTGAAAAGCTTTAGTAAACTCTTCGTGGCTGTCTGGTGCTGAGTAAACTTGAACCTCTCTAAGATGCTGGCCTGGCTTCAAAGTCGCAAAGGCATCTTGTCCGTAGTAGACCATACCTACCTTGCCTTGGATTCTTCTGACCGCTTCACTAAGCACCCAAGCGGTGGTCGCCATTGGTTGCATAGCTCCACCCATTGAACCAGAGATATCTACCATTACTCCAACCTTTAGGTCTGGTTGCTCCACCTGCTTACGCTTGGTGTGCCTCCAAGTATCTACCTTCTGATTTACTCCTCTAGACTTCAAGGCGTTAGCTTGAACCAAAGCCCTAGTCCTCAGCCTACCTCCAGGTACTGGGCTGTTGTGCTTGGTCTTCTTTCTGTCTCGATACTTAGCTTTAGCCAGAAGGCGTGACAAAGTTACGGCAGAGATTCTTTCTTCAGAATTTGGAAGCCTAGTCTCAACCAGTCGTGAGTTGGAAGCAGAAGTTTTTAGGTCTTGACTTCCTGCACCTGTTGAAAATACCTTCTTGGCTATAGAAGCCTTTTCCTTTTTATCTTCGGAAGCATCTTGCTTATCATCAGCTTCTTGCTTCCAAGCTTCTGCTGTCTTCTGCTCATTGATTGACTCATTAGAACCTATCTCTGCATTTTGAGAAGCATCTTCCAAAGCCTCCAAGATTTTCTTGGCCACCTCAGACATCTCGCCGGAACTTCCTTGGCCTCCTTCGCCAGACCCTTCTGAAACATCAGAGTGGTCTGACATTCCAGAACCCTTCTCTTCTCCGACTTCATCTTGCTTCTCTTCAACTAGCCGAACCCACTCTTTGGCAAGCTCGTAAAGTTCGGTGGCGTTGTAGTGGTCTTCGTGGGCTTGGAACCTAATCCAAACACTCCTTAGATTTTCCAGAAGCTCTTTGCCAAGAATTTCTGACAGAGTTTCCTTGACCTTAGTGACATCACTCTCTTCCAAAACTCCTGCATCAACTCTTGCAAGTGCTAGCCCTGCAAGCTTTGCGGCACCTGCGATACTATCTATGGAGGCCACGCTGGCTTCCATATCTGAGAATACCAAGCTCATAGCGCAGGAGTAAAGCAAAGACTTATTGTCTGGGTCTAGTCTTACTCCCCAAGACTCGATGCGACCCTCTTCAAGGAGCATCAAGGCTGTGTAAGCTTTCGCACCTAGTGCTTCTGCGGCATCTGGTAATGAATACCTAGAAAATCTTGCGTGGCAAGCTTCGTGAAATATCGCCCCACATACAACGGCGTTGTCTAGCTGATTAGTTCGCTTCCTTAGGTCGCCAACCTCTTCTGGCGACTTGCCACTAAAAGCTGGAATACTTACTTCGACTTCGGCGCTCGCTGGGTTGAAAAGGGCTGGGGCTTCTTTGGCAGAAGTATGCTCTGCCAGATTAGCGACAATATCTTGTCTGAACGACCACTTGTTAGTTAGCTCACCAACTGCGGCACCTATTTCTAGCCACTCGCTGGGAGTCTCTTCCCTAATTTGAAGCTTGGCTCCAAAATGTCCCACTTTTGTCACTTCCTTTCCGATACAAAACTATTATCTAAAACTTTTTGACTTTTGTCAAGTGTTTCGTGGGGAACTGGGATATAAAATCATTTATTTATCAACCAGTTCCCCACGCCTAACCAGAATATTGGGAAGGAGTCTTATATTCTGGCAGGTTTGTATTCCTTGGCAAACGCTCTGGATAGAACACTAGCCACAACTGGGCGGTCTAGTTCTGGAGCGCTTGCTAGGAGATTCTGAACGGCAAAGTCGGTTCCAAAGGTCTTTTCTAGGTCTCGGAACGCTAGCACCTCACGCATCTGAGGACACCACGAAACTTCATCACTCTCGAACTTCTGAGAGAGATTCTGTGCGGCGGTAATCAGAACGCTAGGCACTCCAAGCTCTCTGGCGATTTTCCAGTCGGTAGTCATTTCTGCCTGAACTAGGAACCTAGACAGAATGGCTTCTGACAGAACAACGCCTGGTGCGTTGGGGTTAGTTGCGGCAACAACATAGAAACCCTCTTGTGCCTTCACAACTCCACGCTCTGGGTTAGCTGTAACCACTAGCTCTTTTCTTCCGTCAATTAGTCCGTAGACAACAGAAAGAACCTTGGGGTCAATCAGCCCAATCTCGTCAATCAGAAGAACCTTTCCTTCTTCTGCCGCCTTGACTAGAACTCCGTCTTGCCACTCGAAACTGCCTCCTGGTGTCTGAATGTAGCCACCGACAAAGTCTGCAACTTCGGTGTCACCAGTTCCAAGAATCGTGTACAGGTCTTCACCAAAAGAAGCTTCGACTAGTGCTGTCTTACCAGTTCCCGGCGCTCCATAAAGCAGAACGTATTGAGAGTTGTCCCTAGCTGTCCTAAGAACCTGAACGTCTTGATGTTCGCTCATTCCCCATTTGCGAGCCTTATAGGTTTCGCCATTGGGTCTGGAATAGATGTCGTCACCTGACAATTGTTTCGATACCTTTATGTCTTTTGACTTAGCGGTAGTCGTGGCGTTTCCATTACGATTTCTAATAACAGCACGACCAGCCTCTTCATCATAGTAGTTTGCAATTGTATCAGCAAAATCAGAACTAAAATTCTGACCTAACGTAGCCATAACTGCTTCTCCCAATTGGGGGTAAAGCTCGCTAGCTACTTTCATTTGTTCCTCATTCCAAGGCATTTTTATTCTCCTTCCGCCTCTCTTATACTTCTTCTCTTACCAAAGCCTCTGGGTAGCCTTGATTGATTCTGGCTCTTTCAATTCTTCGGTAAAGCGATATCGGGAGCTTTGTGTCTCCAACGACTGACTTCATTTCACCCAAGCTAATTTCTACAGCCAGAGGCTTCCAAATAATCTGCCAACCCTGATTTTTCAGATTTGAAAAGTTATCTTGATAGGCATAGCTAGCAAGAGTAAGAACTTTTTCTCTAGCGCCTTCAGGAGAAGTTACATTCTCGAACTCGCCATAGGGGTCTAAAGCTAAAAGTTGCCTAGTCGCCCTGAGGCTCAGGGTAGTTATCATCCACTTCTTGCGTGGGTGGAAAGTAGATATGCGCCTGCTGGCAATAGCACCACAATAAATTTCTCCATTGTTGCCTGTTGCTGGCGGCACGATAATCAACTGGTAGGTGTAGTAGGCCTTATTGAATTCTACGTACAGAGCCTTGCCTACTGGGTCTCTGTCCAGCTTTTCTAGTAGTGCCAATTTTTTCTCCTTCCTGACACAAAGTTATATAAACATATCTATTTTGTTTTGTCAAGCATTTTGTGCTTTTTATTTTTCAGGTAGTGCCTTCTCCTAGCTTCATTTCGGCACTCCCTACAAACCGGGGAGTAGCGAGAATCTATGTTCCAGTACCAATCTGGTTGATGCATCTGGATACATCTTCTGTTCTCTAGCTCCTCGTGTGTCCAAATTTTTCGGACTGGGCCGCGTTTTCCCATTCTGGGGTCTCCTTCCCACAAAGTCAGTATTGCATAAGGTGGTGACATTTTCAAGTTTCATTATAGAAATGTTGTGTCCCCATTTTGGGGGACAAATAGTCTGCAACATAAAGGGTGCGTGTTTTTCCACGCGATCCGGACCCCGCAGAAATTTGAAACATAAAAGTTTTATGTTTCAGATTGTGCTGATGGAGGTGGTGGAGGTGGTGGTGAATATCTGAGTACGTGGAAAGCCCCCTGCAAATGTCCTTGAGCAGGGGGCTTTCGGTTAGCCTTGTCGAAGCATCGGCAAGGAGGCTTTTACATTTTAGTCCCAACCGCGGCAACCGCAGTAATAGTTATCGAAGTCGAACGCTCCGTGGTGTTCGAAGGTATCGCACTTACCGAACAAGTCACCAGCACGACCCGTGGACGGGTTCACTTTCTGGTGTCTCACCCAGTGTCCGTTGCAGTTCTTGCACTGGGTCAGCGACCTAGGCGAGCCTTCTCCGTGGAATTCAAAGAACGCTAGTGCTGGACTAGAGTCCGCTGGCTTTTTGCAGTAGGTGCATTGGGCTTGCCGACCCGTCAAGTCGTATTTCTTGGTTCGGTAAAAGCACACCGTGCAGACGGGCTTGCCGTCTCCGTCAACCGAGCTCGGTGCGTGTCCGCACTCAAGCCGTCCGTAAATCAAACTACTCATTTATTCTTCCTTTCAACAAAGGTATTATCCCACTTGCCGCCGACAAAGTCAAGCGGCAAGCAGGAATTGGATTAGTCAATCCGTGCATCAACCCAAGCGTCTATTCCTTCAGCACGCAGGCGGGCCGCCACCTTTTGAGCAACGAACTTGTTTTTCTCGAAGCTCTGTCCGGGTTCAGCGAACCCTAGCCGTGGAAAGGTGTTCACAACAACACCTTTGGTGCGCCCGTTAGACCACCACTTGCTGCCCAAGCCGTTCTTGAGCAACCATTGGGCGAAGCCCGTGCGGCCACTCTCAAGGATGACGTAAGCGAATCCGCACACGCCGTCAGCGACGTACCACATTGGCTTAGTGGGGTCAACGTCATTACCTAGCGGGGTGCTGGGGTGTCCCACAATCATTGGTTGTGGGGCGGGGCACTCTTCAAGTGCCGAATACGAAACGCTCTTCAGCTCTTCAAAGAGCTGGGCGAAATCGGTTTTTGCCATTTTTTCTCCTTCCCGAGAACAAGATAATTCAATCACACTTTTGAAGTTTTGTCAAGTCCTAAAACGACCAAGCACCTAAATCAATATTTGGGGTGTTGCCCCCAGCCCGAAGGCTGGGGGGTTGACGCTGTAGGTTACTGGCCTACTCGGCGTGGTCTCTTGGTGATTCCATCCAAGAAGTGGTGCTTGACGACAAGGTACTCGCCTTCAAGATTCTGCTCAGCGTAAGCAATTGCTTCACGCATAGTCAAGAACACAACTGGCAACTCAGTGCCAGCCTGCTCGACTGCCCAGTGTTTCGATAACATTTCCCTCCTTCCAGACAAAGTTATTATACAACACGAAAGCCAAAAAAGCAAATTACTTTTTTGCTTTTTCGCGAAGATGCTCGATGTGCTGCTCCAGCTGCTTGCGACCCCTAGGAGTACTAACCAATATTCCATAGACAGTGCCTAGCAGGTAGCTGTGCTTAGTGTGGCCTCTATCCAGCTGGTTTAGCTGAGTTAGGGCTTCTTCTAGGTCATCTAGAAGATCCATTTCCAGTCTCGTAGTCATTCAATCACCTCCTCTAACAATTAGAGACTATTACAAGGGGGTGACATTTATCAAGTGTTTTGTGCTTGTTTGTTGAAAAATAATTTATAAAGAAAAAACTGGAGACGCGGGCCCGAGATCTGGGTTTGTGACGTAAGGCTTAGAGCACGGGCTCAGCGCATGTCGCGCAAACAATCCATTCCGTTTCGTCGTCGAGCAGGACCACGAAGGGTCTGAAGGCACCACCGTCAACGTCTGCGACCAGCTCACCGCATCGGTCGCATCGGTCATCTTCGTAGACGTCTAGTCCCGAGATGTCTGCGAGGTGCAGATCGTTTACCGTCTGTATCAAGTGAAGCTCTATGTGTCTCATGCGTTTATCATAAAACATTCACCGTCAGGTGATTTGTAAAGCTCCCGCATCCCTCGCCGGCCTACCTTTTTCGCACGCCGTGGTCTGGAGGATCGGCGCGTCGGTCATCCGTTTATGACCTAAGGTCTTAGATCAAAAGCTGCAGGTGGATTCAGATCGCGTGGAAAAAACCCGACCCTTTGCATCCCTCGCCGGATCAAAGAAAAACCCCCGACCGAAAAGCCGAGGGTTCTTCCTTTTACTAGATAACTGGATAGAAAGGAGGCTAGAACTGTGGAACAAGCTCTAACGCTTATTGGAGTTCGGATGAGTCTTCCACGAACACAAGCCGAGTTCCAAATCCAGAATAACACAAGGGTCCGACATTTTCCACGCATTCTAAAAAATTTTTTAGAAGGCGGGTCCGCCCTGATGTTTGCGACCTAAGGCTTAAAAGTAAACAGTCGCGACTCGTTGGCTAGCCGTTCCAGAGAAAACGCATCGACGTCACCCGTTGCAGCAGAGTTCGGATACCCCAAGTCCCGCTGGAACTTAGCGTAAGCGAGCTTCGTTCGTCTGCAGAACCTACCTCGTGACATGCCGGTTATACCCGTCAACATCGACAGTGCATGCTGAACCGTCTGAACGTTTTTGTGGGTAGAACCCGTTCTGAGTTGACCCACCGTTATTTCGTTCAGTGATGACGACGCGTCATCCGTTTGTGACTTAGCGGGCTTATCCCTCGCCGTCGTCGATCCAAACACTGGCCGTGCGAACCCGATTACCTCGATGACGTGCCGTGCCCGTTCATACACACCGTCGTTGACTTGCTGGCTTTTTGGCATGCCGTTACTGACCATTGCCTCTACCGTCTTAAAAGTCTTGTCCGTCTTGAAGTTAGAGACGTCCGTCACAATTCCGACATGTGGCACGCCGAAATCCTTATCCGTCGAGAATTCGAAAAAAACAATGTCACCCCGTTGAGGAGTTAGAAAGACGCGGGCCCGCTTCAAATAGTGACTTAAGGCTAAAGGCGCATAAGTGAAGGATGGCATTCGCAGGCCGACTTCCTTAGCAACCGTGTCAATGAACATCCCGTCCCAAGGCTGGCCCTTCAATTGGCGGCGCTCGCTAAAGGTGTTGACGTTTAGCGGTTGAGATCGATAGCCGACGTAGCTCAGTGCTTTATCAACGAAAGCGTTACAGTTCTCCCGAGCCGTCTTCAAAAATTTTCTCCAATGCATCTAGCAAGTTAGCTGCTTCAGTTGCCCTTGCAGTTACTCTGATGTGCTCAAGTCTAGTCGACGCCAGTTTGATATCTTCGCGCGCACGCTCTGCGTGTTCTTTGGCCAGTTCTATAATAGGTATCAAGTCTAGCCTATCATAGTTATCCATTTTTGTCAACAATCTCTGCGTCAATTATTTCTTCTTTCTTTTCTTCTTTTTCTTCAGGATTTGGGGGCTCTTCAGCATTTTGTGACTTATCGCCAGTAAGTCCTAAAGCTTGGGCCTCGATGGCATTCTTACTTANCTGCTGGAGACGTTCTTGAATCACAGACGCAGCGGGGCGAACTTCGACATCGACGTTAGCGTTTATGTCAAANCCAGCGCGGACTCCGGCACGGTCGAGGATCTCAGTTGCTGCCTTAAGCTTTACGGGTTCACTCTCCGCTGACTCCAGCAGGTCTTCGAGAACGTCCACCGCTGCAGGTGCGGCTTGCGTAAGACGAGTCCGTGCTCTCTCGACGCTATCCGTTGGCTTGTTACGTAACGAACCTAAATGCACGCGACACAAGCCGTCATCATTCGCACGCCCGCCAGACCAAAGCTGGCAACGCACGCCGTCATCCTTTATGGCGGTGCACCGTGTTGGAAGTGGTAACGGTTTCTTTCCCTCAGGCAAGCCGTCTTGCTGTTGACGTGCCCAAGCCTTTGTCGCGCCGAGCACCCACGGTGGAACTATCAGGTCGCTGGCCTCTTCGACGAGGAGGTCCGTTCCCGTTAAGTAATCAGAGTTGACGTTTGTCCTATCCGTTAGTATTTTTTCTTTCTCGTGGATAGAGAGTAGCCGTTGCTGAGTCTGCATCTCCTTAGAGAGTGCTTGAATCATTCCCGTTGGCACGCCGTTCTCGGCGTAGACGGGTATCCAATTGAGCTGTGCTCGACGTAAGGCTTGCCGGTTCTCGAAGGTGTCCTGACAGATGCCTCGGTTAATTTCTTCGATGCCGTAAACGGAAAGGTCTGGACGTATGTCTACGGGGGTGGAGAGTTGAACGTCGGGAGATTCCTCCTGAGGTTTCTCAAACATCAATACGTCCTTAGGGACGGGACGGCACCACGTCGGGGAGAGACTCAGCGGTGCCGCCCCGCCGTTCGATTGCTTTTATTGCAACCTATAAGGGGGAGTCTTCCCACGCGTGTTTTTATATGACACGCATTTAACATTATGCAAGTAGTTATACTTAGTGATTTGGACGAAAAAACGCGCGAGGAGAGAGTGTCTCGAAGGGTTATCGTTTACAAATGCCCCATTTTCCCCCATTTTGACCCACTTTAGAAGAAAATAAAAACTGATTTAAGTTTTATTATTCAAACTCTCTATTTTTAACTTCTCTA
>JGI10211J34971_10002073_pt1 | contig 16479 bp, 26 predicted proteins | sample Etolagsediment_FD_34971 | JGI IMG/M metagenome (IMG submission 34971) | reverse complement strand
AGTATTTCCGCGAACACCACCCGAAAGCCTACCTAATGATCTTGGAGAAGTTCGCACAGCCGCAGGAGGCTTCAAACGATGTGCGGATATAAGGGACGCCTGACGTTCTGTATTCCCTGCCAAGAGGCGTTTGATGAGTACAAGGAAAGCAAACAGTATCAGTGGGACTTGGAAGAAGAGGCGGAGTATTGGCTACGCCAATCTGAAAACCACGATGAAGCGCTTGAAATTGTAGAAAAAGAATTGCGTGATACAGACCTCTACTCGTTTTTCTTTGGCGACAACCGAGAGGCAGTAGTTGATCGCGTCAAAGCGAACGTACTAGAGCAAGCAAAAAAATATGTTGAAGACACCGTGGAAAAAGCATGGTGGAACGGAGACGACGTATATCCATAAAGGAGTCACAAATGGAAGATGTACCTTTCAAAGAGCCTTTTAAGGCAACCCTCGCAGAGAGGTTTCAAATGGGGCGTGTTCAGCCTGGCGATCCAACGGAGATGCCACCTGACCATGATGTTCACCTAGCCATAACAGCGATCAAGCATCTTGTAGATGGTGGTTTTTTCGCTGATAGAAAAGATATCGAATGGGGTCTCAATGTGATGGTCTCCACGTTAGAGCAAGCAGTAACACTCAAAGGGGAGTATGAAGAATGAGTTTATGTGCAATACAACAGCGCCTAAAAGCGCCCAAGGGTCAGATGAATTCATTTGGCGGTTATAAGTACCGATCATGTGAAGACATCTTGGAGGCGGTAAAACCGATCCTCAAAGACTACAACTACGCGATAGGCGTATCAGATGACATCGTCCTTGTAGGTGACCGCGTTTATGTAAAGGCTACCGCCTACATCCTGAACGAGGAGATGTCGATAATCGCAACCGCCACGGGTTTTGCTCGCGAGGCAGCAACTAAGAAGGGCATGGACGATAGCCAAATTACAGGCACAGCGTCTAGTTACGCTCGGAAATATGCGCTGAACGGTTTGCTCGCCATTGACGACACCAAGGACGCTGACACAAACGAGGCGCACGATCAGGTTTCAGGGGCTCGGATCAACAAGGAGCAAAAGCAGGATTATCTTACGACGATCCGAGAGCAAGTCGCTAACCTGAATCACGATGGTCTTAGAGAAACGCTTGATGAGTTGGCACTTGACGCGCCATTGAAGCGAGCAGTATGGGCTGACCTCAGCGAGGCACAGCAGAAAGTAATCAAGTCACTAGCCAATGGTTCTTGATAAGGAGGCCAAGCAGCGATGGGTTGCGAGGCTTGTTCGGGCGTACAACCAGGGCGATGTTTTTGAATTGCGTCGCCTTGAACGCCTTTTACAAAAAGACGATGCCATCTTTGAAGTTTGGAGCGAGCTATCTAGCAAGCAAAAGACAGGCATCAAATACATGATATTTCATGGGGAGAGAAAACCATGCCAAGAGTAAAAGAAGTGAGAAACGTCCATTTAATGGAATGGCCAGCAAAGCCTGAAGAAAAACCAAATAAAGCAAGGTGCAAAAGAGGTCATGCACAAGGCATCTGCTTTGCGGCTTTCGAGGAGTTTCCTGATCTTACAAACAAGGAGATCGCAGAAATCTATCCTGTAGGCTACTCAACGGTGGTCAAACAGCGGAGGATATACATGGCTGAGAAGCTAAAAGTCGAAAGTAAGAAGGACATTCCTCCTTACATTTCACAAGACGAGGACAGTAGTATCGTCCCTCGCGTAATCATTGGGGCTGCAGTCATTGCAGCAATATGGGCAATCGTTTGGAGTATGTCATGAGTAACGGAGTAAACAAGGCAATCATCGTCGGTAACTTAGGCGCTGACCCTGAAATCAAAGAAGCCAAGAACGGCAGCACTATTGCGACTATCTCGGTTGCTACATCGGAATCCTGGACGGATAAGCAGGGGCAGAAGCAAGAAAAGACCGAATGGCATCGGGTTGTCTTCTTCAATAAAACAGCCGAAATTGTTGGAAAGTATCTCAACAAGGGTTCTCAAATTTATATCGAGGGGCGTATTCAATATCGCCAATGGGAAGCTGAAGATGGCTCCACCCGATACAGCACAGAGATTATGGGAGACAAAATGCAGATGATCGGAGCCAAGACTCCAAGTCAACTCAATCAAGAGGGAATCAAGGCGGCCGCTGCTGATCCAAATATCGACGACAAGATTCCCTTCTAAGGAGAAACCATGCGATCACTCGGTCAAGAATTATCTTCAAAGGTATGGCTCGCAAAGCAAAAGGTTGAGAAGCATGAGGAGTCAAAGCGGGTGCGGGTTGAGAAAGTTAAGCTCTCTGAGTCAGAGCAAAAGCACCTCGATCCACAGCTGCCAGCCTCAAAGCCTCTTAAGCTAACCGAGCATGACCTTGAGATTGCAACAGCGCTTGGTCAGGGAGATCCCACTAAAGGGATTTCTCTGGCGCTTCGCAAATGCATTCAATTTGAAGAAGTGATGTTTGAGATATAAAAAAGCCCCTCGGGGGGAGGGGCAAGTCATAAGGGAGTCACAAATGAAAAAAACATCTGCAATTGAATTATCTCAGGAACAGGGAACCCATGACAAATGAAATCAGAACCATGCACCTCTTTGCAGGAGTCGGAGGAGGAATCCTCGCAGATCTCATTTTGGGACATAGACCCGTCGTTGCTGTCGAATGGGACAACTACTGCTGCAACGTTCTCCGAGAGCGAGTTGCTGACGGATGGTTTGATGGGATGCACGTGTGGGAGGGAGACGTTCAGTTGTTCGATCCATCCCAATACAAAGGACAAGTGGATTGCATCCATGCGGGCTTCCCTTGCCAAGACATTAGCGTCGCAGGAAATCAAAAGGGTGTTGAAAACGGCACAAGGTCTGGACTTTATCGAGAGGTCTTACGCATTGCCGACGTATTACAGCCTAGATACATCTTCCTGGAAAACGTCGCAGGAATCGTTAGCGGAGACAACGGAGGAATGCTTAGAACCGTTGTTGGAGACCTTGCCTCGCGTGGCTACGATGCTGTCTGGACTTGTCTATCCGCTGCCCAAGTTGGGGCCAATCATAAACGGGACAGATGGTGGCTCTTGGCCTACCCCGCGAGCTTGCGAGTTGGAGGGCGGAGTAGTGAAGGATGTGAAGCACGAGAACGGGAGGTTCTTCAGGGAGAACCAAAAGGGTCAGCGATGGGGGGTGAAGCTCAAGGATGCAGTGATGTGGGCAACACCGAACACCTTGGATGCCCTACCACCGAAATCAGCAGAGTCGTTGAATCGCGAGATGACGGTCAATCGCCCAGGCAGAAGCAAGCCCGCAAACCTAAGAGATCAAGTCAGCAACATGAAGCAATGGCCGACTCCACGTGCAGCAAAGGGGATGAACATGAAGCTGACAGAGGGAATGGCAAACCTTCGGCACAAGAATTATCTAGAGACGGAGATGGCGTTTCAGGAGGATGCGCCTGGTGGAAAGCTGAACCCGACGTGGGTAGAGTGGCTGATGGGGTTCCCGATGTCGCACACCGTCTCAAAGCACTTGGAAACGGACAAGTCCCACTCCAAGCAGCAACCGCCTTCAGAATCCTCTGGGAATTAAAAAACCCCAACTAGCATAGGGGTGATTAGCTAGTTAGGGGGTCTGTAGTTAGACGAACTCAGTTTATCGCAGGATCGTCTAGATCACCATTTTTCTTTGTTGGCCCAATACGCTGCTGACATCTTTCCTTTTGCGATGTTTTTAGCGTGTCGAGCCTTAAAGGATCTGCGCCTCGCCTTGTCTTTCTCGGTCTGTGGGTTCTTGCCCGCACCCTTCACTCCTTGCTGACCAAAACGAATGGTCTTGATCTTGTCGCCCTCTTTGGCAACTACCACATGAGATTTAGTCGGGTGTCCTGGCGTTCTCTTTGGCTTATTGTAGCCGCTGACACCAGCTCGCTCGAGACGAGGGTCTTTTTTAGCCACTGAAAGACTCAGCTAAACATCTGCCTGCAGCAGTGCAAGCCTTTGGATTTGGACAACGAGAGCAAGGCATGAAGTCCTTTGCTTTCTTTTCAACTTTAACTTTCATTTTTTTAGCCATTACGCTTTCCTCTCTTCAACATACTCAGGGACGTGCTTCCAAATTTTGCCGCTACTGATGCGGGAAATGCAGCCCTTGGTTACCTCAAACTTGTCGGCTATCTCAGAGTGAGACAATCCATGCTGGATCAATCCCTTGATGAGATACACATCATCCTCTGTGAGCTTCGCTGTATTGTGACGCTCTCTCAGCCTTAATAATACAACCCGTCCCATAAAACCTATGCGTTCTTCTTCTTTTTCTTCTTGCCTCGAGCAACAGTCAAGTTTGCCCAGGCGTTAGGATACTTGACCCCGCGACGCTTGGACATCGCCTTTGCACGAGCTTTTTGCTGTGGGGTAAGTTTAGCCATTACTTCTTCCCCTTTTTATAACCAGAGGCATAGATCGCTTTGCCCTGGCGTTCAGCCGCAGCTTTGGTCTTGTAGACCTTGCCAGTCTTGCCCCAGCGGTAACCGCCCTTAACCTTTTGGACAGGCATTAGACAGCCCTCATCCTGGTTACTAGGCGATCTGCCCGGTTAGTCACCTGGCGATACCACTTACTGTCTACCATTTCATCAGCAGCAGCGTTCCAATCACGAGCATCTACACCGCGCTTCATGCCTTTAAACTGGCTCAAACGTGGCCGGCCCATATTGAACATCATGTTCGCAATGATTAGCTGCACTTCTTCAGGAAGCTCGTCAAAGTCGCTGTAGAGGATTTTGCACTCATCTAAGGTGATCTGGACGTCCTGCTCAAAAACTTCTGCCACACGCTCTTCTGAGACCTCTGTGCCGACTTCCTGGCCATATTCCTGGTCACCTTCTGTTACAAGATGTCCGATTCCGAAAGTTGGAAGTCCCAGGTGATCCAGGTAAATCTCGTGTTTTACGCCCTCGTCGATTTCTAGCTCTTCGCGTAACTTATCAATATTCATTTGTTTTTCCTCATGTTCATTATCTTATCAGCACCGCGTATGCCAAAAGAACTTGTAACAGCGACAAATAGCAGATACTGATACCATTCAGGAAGGGTGTTTAATGTGTCAAACGCTGCATCTAATCTTTCGATGACAGCTGGGTTGTCCATTGCCACCCCATAGGCTACCGCAATCAGGGGCATAGCGAGGATGATTGAGAAAAACTCATCCTTCCAGCTATCCTTAGAAGCAGCGGCCATCTTAGATTCCCAATCAGCATCATTGTTGATTTGACTGATCTTGCGCTGCTGAATGGCCTTCTTTTCTTCAGCCTTTCCTTGTAAGAATTCCTTGCCCAGCTCCATTGCTGGCCCTAATAGCATCTGTAACACGATCAACCTCCTCTGGTTTACGCCCACACCGATCACATTTCTGGACAGGTCTAGCGACAGACTTGCCTCCGCATTCAGTCTCATACAGCCCTCTTGTAAAGCTATAAAGACAGGTCTTCACGTCGTTATTCCTTCTTAGCTGCGATTGCACTCGCACCAAAGAATGCAGAAACAAGAACAGCAATTGAGGCAAAATAAGTCGGTGCGATGTCAGCGATCAACCCAGCCGCTGTCGCAAGTCCGAGCAGATCACATACAAGAATGCCAATGGGATACAGCAATAAGCCAAATAACGCGAACCAGGCCATCTTCCTGACTGAGTCGCGTTGTGCATCAGAATCTTCCATCTTACGGCGGCGATCCTCAAGTTCAATGAGAGCAAGCTCATGCGGATCGATAACGCCATTCCCGTTCTCATCGTATTCCTCCAGGATAGACTTTTTATCTGTCATGCCCATACCTCCACTGTGTATGCCTTGTTCATAACCATCTGGCCACGCAAGTCGTAAGTCACTGATTCTATCATTAATTCTCTGGATGGCAGCGGAGAGCCTTTTTTGTCCACTTCGCGGGCCAAAATCTGCGTCTCTGTTACGGGATAGGTTACGTTTGAGAGCATATAGATCGGACTGAATGCAGAGACGAACGCGCTCATTCACTAAGTACCTTTAAGGCTAATAAGCCACAGTAATAAGGCCACGGCCCCGCCCACAACACCGAGAACAGCAACGCCAACAGCCACATACAAAAATCCATTCTGTATGGCTTTCTTTCGAGCCAGTTTCTTAGCTTCTTCACGTTTGCGCTCGTTCTCACGCATCTGCTTGCGGTTGGCTATAAAGGTGCAGTAATCATCCCAAAGACCAGGGCGTCCCGCATAGATAAATTGACGTTTGACTTCAGCCTCATGTCTCTTAATGTCCTCTAAAGCCCAGAAGGCCTCCATGTCACCATCTGCTGCTGACTTCTGAAGCTCCTCTTTTGCATCTGCGAGTTTAGTGAGGTCTTTACCCATCTCACCTACTGACTGGCAATGACCGGCAAATTCTTTAATTGCACCAATGGCTTCATTGGCAATTTTGATGGCAGCGATAGCCTCGAAAATCATAGTGAGCCTCCTTGACGGCAACCACTAACTTGCAGACTAAAGCAGCCTTATTACCGTCCAGTGACTAACTGATAAACGGTAAGTACAGCGCCCCAAACGACGCTAACGGTAATGACAATCCCTGCACCGACACCTTTCCAGCGCCCGAGATCGTGTTTCAATTCTTTGATGTCATCGTGAGCTTCAACAAGAAGTCGCATCATCTCTTCGTGGCGAGCTTCTAAAGCAGCAATTCGTTCAGCCTCAGTCACTAGAATGTACCCTTCCAAACGCGAAACTTATCAAATTCTCCAGACAGTATTTTACGCCGCATAACTTCCTGGCGTCCATGAACGTCGTCCCAGGAGACCCCAGCTTCCTTACACCACTGAGTGATTAAGTTAAGCGGGATAGACCCTACAAGTCGGCTTTCACCTGATTGACCAACACCAGCCTTACGGAGCATCTCTGCACGATCTAGCTCGGGGTTGAGGTCATGGGTCTTCTTAATGATGACCTTGTCTTCAACATTGTCATACAGGATCTGTTCACCGATTTTCATTCCGCTGCCTTTTTAACTCGTGGCTTACGTGTAGCTTTTGGCTTCTCAACTTCCACAGGCTCTTTAACAAGCTCAATCCTTGTGCCGTGGTCTTCTGGGCGGGCAATCTCAACGATCTCGCCTCTGCGATACTTCTTGCCCTCAATNAAGGCTACGCTTGCTGTGATGATATATTAGATCGCCATTTTCTTATCCTCTAAAGGAAAAGGGGCGCGAACGCCCCCTTAGTCTCAGCTTACAGCAGCCGAGAATGGAGTTGCTTCTGTGCCCGATGCTTCAGACATGACAATAACAGCCCAAGTATCAGCTGCAATGTCACGGCACTCTACACGCCACCCCTTGATCCCACCTGTAGTGGTTCCGTCAAGAGTGATGGTGTCTGAGTCAGCCGCAGTGTAGAAACATGAAGCCCCAGCAGAATCGTTGCCTAAGTAAGCAACGCCAGCCATTGTGTCGTCTCCAGTTACCTGGATAACCTGGTCTCCAGTTGCAGTAACAGCACCGATGAATTCGTACTTGTTACCTGACCCTGTCGCAGCAGGAAGTGTAGCTGTGCAACCAGCCGCACGATTGACAACAATTGGCGTACCAACATGTGCGTCATCATTTACGGCAACAGTCTCAGTAGTAACGGTAGATAAACCGTAAGTGCGTTCATAATTTGATGGCATATCTTTTCTCCTTTAACCGAAAAAGGGGGCGCGAACGCCCCCATCTCAAAGCCTCAATCAAGAGACTGTGTTATCGAATACGCCACCATTGGCCTTTTCATTTTTAGCGCAAAGGGTCAGCTCNGTNACNATNTGACGCTTGGTTGAGTCACCAGTCTTGGCAAGTTCAATGTTCTTCATAGGACGCAGCTCTGCCACTTCCCACATATCAGATTGAACGATGAAGACGTCGCGTGAACGACACTCGCGTGAGGGTACAAATTCGACAGTTCCCCAGGGAGTAACGTATACATCGACTGCGTTAATCACAGCGTTAGTACCACCGACAGAAGCACCAATCGTTGAACGCTGATTGTTCATGCCAGTGAAGCCAAGAGCCTTGTTCATTTGGAACGCTGACAGATAAACACGGTCAGGGTTTCCGCCTTGCTCCCAGATTGACTGCATAACGCCATCGAAACGTGCCTGACCGAAAGCGATCAGCAAAGTTGTTTCATCTGTACGAGCGTCAGTACCGTCGCCTGTAGGATCAGCACCTTCGTTAGCACCAAAGTCTGTGTTAGTGAAGATCCATGATGGGAGACCAGCTAACTCACGAGCAGTCGTAGAGTTACCAGCTGCACGAGCGTTGTTATCGAAAAGAGCCTTTTCAATGTCCAACTTTTGCTCTTTGGCGATTTTCATCGTCTGGTAGGCTACCTCTTTCGCCCGGCCCGCCTTATTGAGACCGTCGTCAGTATCAGGAACGGTTACTGCGTTCTTGAAGATCTGGGTGTAGTTGCCCAGGCGGCTTGCTGCAACGGCTGCGCCAGCAGTTGTGTCATCGCCTTCAATATGCGCGTTAGCAGCAGAAGCACGTAACGTGTCCTGGAGCCACTCATGCAAAGTGTTAGTTGCGCGAGTTTTCTTACAAGTAGACAGGAGGGGTGTTTCCTCTGGACTTACGTTGTAGATCACATCGCGGAGATCTTCGCGGATGCCGGTAGCATCGTATGAATCGAAAGTGTTGGTTGGCTGTGCCATATCTAATTACCTCAAGTTAGGATCAAGTATCATCGCCATTGCGTCCTCTAAAGAACCACTCTGGCGCAGTTTGTCGCGCTGCCGTTTCCTTGCGTCAGCTTGAGTAACAACCTTCTTGGCACCAGACTTAATTGGCTGTCGTGCCTTTTTGGTTTTCTCCCTTACAATATCGCCCTTTTCCTGAAGGTTGAGCCAGTTAGCCGCTGCTCTCAAAACAAGAATGTCTCGAGAGTTAGTGATTTGACTGACTTCTTCGGCACTATATCCAAAGTGTTCTGCCGCCTTAATCATCTTTCCCTTAAATGCATCAGCCTGTTTAGGGTCTGACAATTCAGGGATCGCCTTCTTCAGTTTTTCAGCTTCCTGGGTTGCATAAGCCTGTGTTGCGATCTGAACAGCTTTGGACTGTTGTTCACGCTGGGCTTGTATTGCAGCCACGTTCTGCTGATACGCCTGGAGCTTGTCGTCGTAATCCATCTTGGCTTCCATATAGCCGACTGGATCAGTCTCGAACAATTCCCGACTTGGCTCCTTTGGTGGAGTCAAAGCACCTGATTGCACATTGCTAATCAGGCTCTCAAGCTGCTGCGTTTGTTGCAGCAAGGTGCTATACACCTCTTCGGCTTGCTTTCGCTGCTTTGCAGCTTCCTGCATGCCAATTTGGACATACTTCTGACCACTGTATCCACGTTTGAGATCTTCAAGAGATACCTGTTCTTCGACTCCGTTCACCTTGACGGTGTAGAGTTCTTGCTCGGCTTCTTCAGACTCATCGTCTTCAACTTCGTCATCGTCGTCCGCTTCAGGCTCCTCATCCTCTAACTCGACTTCTTCGCCTTCGTCAGATTCACCTTCAGCATAGCCTTCAGTCTCATCTTCACCTTCCGCTTCAACGTCCAAGTCCCCTTCGGGTTGCTCGGACTCCACTTCAGCTTTCGTTTCCTCTGCTGGCTTGGATTCTTCTATATCTGGCTGCACCAATAATTCAGCAGCCTGGTCAACATTCATCGGTTCAGTCGCATTCACGGTACTGAGTCCCCTATTAGTTGTTTTGCTTATCAAATACCGCTTCCTGGTCAAATACTGCCTGGAACACGGCTTCTACCTCATCTAATGCTATCACTACGGCTCTGGCCTTCACAAGAGCCTCATCGCTGCTATGCGGGTTGAGGAAGATTGCTGTTTGCTCAATCTTCACCTTATCCATCACCTCTAAAAAAGTTGGGTCTTTCTTAAGGTTCCGGTAGCGGAGTGCCTTATCCTTGATCCCTTCTTCCATCAATACCTCACCTGTCCGACAGCTTGCGCTGGTGCTACATCAGGGAAGCGTGGTTCGTTTTGCATCTGCTTCACACGCTCTACATCAACACGAGTGCCATATTCACCAAGCATCTTCGCTGCTTGAACCAACAAGTCCTGATCCATCTTGTCACGATCACGGTCATCGGCTGCGAGAGCTTTCTGAGCATCAAGTTGGATCTTGGCAAGGTCAGACTGTGCTTTAGCCTGGGCGCGGATTGTTTCAGCCTGGATCTGAGCCTGGGCGAGAGCCTGGTTTGGATCTTGTTTCTGAGCAGCCATCTGCTGTTGCATCGCAATGACCTGTGCCTCAATCTGCGGGTTCATCGGTGCGTAGTAACGGTCTGCGTTTCTAATACCACCGAGAGCCAAGATATCTGCCAGGGTGTTGCGAACATTCGTCAATCCGACAAGGCCATTCTGCATGCCGTAAGTTTGGATGATTCCAAGTTGTGTCTGAAGGGTGTTCATCAGGGACGCTGCCTTTTGTTCATCCTTGCCNGTCCCCAATCCAACGTTGACCGAGACACGCATAGCCGTATCCCATAAACGTGGATCGATTGGCACATACTGACCNCCCATCTTGAACATTTCTTCATCGGGGCTGTTCTTCACNACTTCCTCAAGCATCAGGCGGAACATACGAGTCATCCCACCTTCTGCGAGATTACGTGCGATNACCTCAATTTGTCCCTGCCCTGCTGCCATAGTCGCTGCAACCGCAGTCGCTGTGTTGTTTTGCAGAGCGTTCGGATCAAGTCCATTGGCTGCACGTGCAACACCTGTCTTCTGCTCGATAGTCTGATCGTAGTACTCAAGTGCGCCCAGGGTTTGACCAGCGATAAAACCAACGCCTAGCTCCTGGACAGCGTTTGGAGTCTTCATGCGAACGATGCCGCCAATCTCATTGTTCAGCAGATCGTCAATGTTTACCTGACCCTCTACCATCGCCAGGCGAGGAGAGTTAGTCATCGCAATGTTATCTAAAACACCACGGAGCATCGCTGTAGCAGCGTCTTGGTCATTGATAATCAGATCAGCAATTGAGTTGCCGTAGAAGGTATGAGGCTCGGGGTCTGACTCAAATACAGCAAAAGGAATATGGCTGCAGGCTTCATAATCAAGCAGCTGGTAATCGCCACCGCCAAGGGTCAAACGATAGAGTTGCGGAATGCCAACGTTCTGAACGTCGATCTTCATATAGCACTCTGTGACAGCGACGAGCTTCATTGAAGGGTCTAGCTCGCTTTCGTCGTCCTGCATTGTGTCATAGCCACGACGCTCAAACTGCTCTGCCTCAGTCATGGTGTCGTTGTATGAGATGCCTGTTAGCTGCGAGACTTCATCAAAGTCGTAACCCATCTCAACAAGCTCACCCACGCGCATCTCTGTACGATGTCCGCACACATAGCAGTCATCAATTGAGATAGCCTCGCGGTTGACGAAAAACTCCTCAGGAGGAATTGACTGAACCTTAAGCGCCCCAAACTTCTTACGCTTGAGAATCTTGACCTCGTGGACAGGAATACTTGCCTCCATGCCAAACTCGTCAAGCTCGATCTCTATCTCGGTCTCTTGTTCCAGGATAGTGATCGAGTCGTCTTCAGCAATAACGGTCAATTCCTGATCCGTTAAATTTGTCAGCTCATGGATTTCAGACTTCTCGTCTTCTGCGAAATACACTTTGACCACGCCACACTTTTTAAGTAACGCATCGTGAAACGCATCTGAAAGCACACGGTAGCCGTTGCTCTCCTCAAACTTGCCGTGGATGTAACGAGTGGCAACCTCGGCAGCCATGACCTGAGATGCGTCCTTCGGAACGTACTCCACAAAGTTTTCGTTCGATAAGAAGATACGCATAAGGCTTGGCTTGATCTGGCGGATAGTGTCACGCACCTTGGTGGCGACTACACGAGAACGCCCTTCCTCGTTACCAATATCAACGTCACCGTTGTAATAACGCTGCGCTTTAATTCTATCTTCTGCGATCTCTGATTCTACAAAGCTGAAGGCATCCGTAATGGCAGTCCGAGCGATAGATTCAATCTGACTGTTATCCATAGGTTCTTTATTCATGGAGCTGCACCTTGTGTCGCCATATCAATCAGGCTCTGTACGCCTGGGCTTACCGTCTGTGAAGTCCTGCCTGAACCTGTGACTGTTGCAGCGCGTCGAGTTGCTTCAGCGCCTGTAGCCAGGACTCGCTCAATCGTCCTGGTAAAGTCTCCCAGGCTTACTTGATCGTTTAGCATCCGACGGACGAAATCCGGGTCTTCACTAATCAGTACTTCAGTGATTCTCTCATAATCAGCGGGCTTCAGGGTAGGCGCATTTTTTTGTAACGCTTTGCCAATAACCGCAGTCATCGCAATCGGGTCTAGCGAGTAAGCAGCCATAATGTCAGACATACCAATCTGCCCTGAACCAACCGCACGTTCTGCCGCAGCCTGTGGTGCAGTCATTGATCCATAAAGAATACGGTTAACTGCCTCTGCTGATTCGCCAGCAATCTCTAACTGCTTGCGTAACACGTCCTCATACTGATCGCCAAGAACGATCTTGAGTACAGCGCCTTCTTGCTTAGTTGGATCAGCGCCTCTAGCCGCAGCTGTACCGCTACGACGAGTCTTGTTCTTCCACGCTGCTAGTACGCCAGCCTTAAACTGCTCTTTGGCTTCAGGGGATAAGGCGTTGTATTCAAACTCAAGCGCATCTGCGTCCATAGAGAAAGCCTTACGCCCAGACTTGAATGCTTCTTGCCCGCTGAGGCGTTGCGCTGCCTCTTTACGAACAGTCTTTAGATCAGGGTATTTGATATCCAACATCCGCTTCCAAGATGCTGCTGCGTCTGTAAGGGGCTCTGCAGTTTTGCCTTTCCCTGCACTCCAACGCGCTGCGCCTTCATCACGCATTAACCGATAGAAGATCTCTCCATCTTCTAGGCTTGGCATCCTGGCTAACTCCAATGCACCGTTTCTGCCTTTGACGAACAGAGGAACCAGGGCGTTCTCCCGGTAGTAAGCATTTAATTCATCTGCAAGATTCGGGAAGCGCTGCGCTAACTTCTCAAGCGCACCAGTAGCACCCTCGTCTAATTCTGCATTCGCTCGGAACACATCACGGTATCCACGACGCTCTGCTGCCTTTAATGCTTCATCGGACGCTGCTATCGCTTCAAAGACGTTACGAGTAGATGCTCCAGGCATTAGTGCTTCCTGGGCAGCCTCTCCCGCACGTTGAGCCGTTTCTCCGGCTCTTCTCCGCAAAGTGGAGTCAATGGTAGACGGAGCCGATCCAGCCTCTTCTGCGCCCTTAGATTTGATTGCTCTAACGGCTGCTGCGAGAGTCTTGTTCTCTGCGAGGATTTTGCCATCAGCGATATCCTGGACAATCTCATCCACAGACTTACCTGTCCCAGCAGCTAACCGCTGAAGCTCTGCCATAGCAGCGTCAGAAGGACGAGCGCCTACATTTGACCTCAGCCAGTTCATGACATCACCAGCCTTGCCCGCGACAAACTTACCGCCAGCGCCAACGACAGGAGATATCACAGCGCCTGTAACGCCGCCTGTAGCAGCGTCACCCGCAACACCTAAAGCAGTGTCTGCCGTTGACTCACCCGCACCAGTAACAGCGCCTTCAGCAAATCCACGCTTCGCCAAGTTGAACGCCCCGCCACCCAAACGAGCGACATTAGTTGCCCCCGCTGCCTGCCCTCCTGGGATTAAAAATGCCGCTGCCGTTGGGGCAATTGCTCCCAGGGCTTCAAACGTCAGTGATTCTCCTGGGTTTGCTTGTCGGTACGCATCAACCTTTGAGCGTATCTCATCACGAATCTGCTCATAAGGGCGGTCTTCAAATAACGCAGAGCGTACACCAGCCTCTAACTCATCAGCCCAACCCATCAATAAACCTGATGCAGCGGAGCGTAGTTTTTGAGACTCAACAGGTGCAGCTGGTTGTTGTGGCTGCTGCGTAGCAATCTTTCCAGCGACTAAACTATCAAACTGAGACATTACAGCGCTCCTTGTAATTTGAGTTGCTCAAGGTATGGCTGACTGTTGAACCAGCGATTCCACGCATCAGCGTCAGGGAATCTCGCTTTAGTTTCAGCAGGGAGTTGGTCATAGCTAATCTGGGGACGCACGAATGCAGCGTTCTGTGCATATAAGTCTGGGACAGTACGATCTTTATCAAAGCCATATTGATCAGCAATGCTGAGATATTGATTACGCAGACCTTGGTACTCTCCTGCGCTTTGCTCGTATAGGCGACGCGAACGATCAACAAAGTCATTGCGCTGCTCTGGGTTCAAGCGCTCACCGCTAATGATGCTGTTGTATAAACTCTGCACTCGTCCTGGGATACCAGCAGCGTTCTGCGCTGTTGCAAATTCGCCTTCTCTTACCGTAGAACCTGGATCAAGAACCTTCATATAGTTGAAGATCAATGCCAGGTCACCAGCAGCCGATGGGTCTTGCGCTGACGCAACAACTCGTCCAAACGCAGATGACTGCTTTGCAAAGTCCTTCACGGCAGCCTGTCCAGTGAACTCTTTTCGCAAGTCCGACTCACCCTTAACGGTTTTCTCAGAGCCCTCAAACGACTGCTTAGAGTAAGCGGTGAAGATTTCCTTGGCCATCGATGGGTTGGCTTCAATTAGGTCTGCCGCTTTTGTTGCTTCAGGCGTACCAACAGCCCTCAAACGAGCAACCGTCTTGTTAGCGGTTTCACTAACCTTCCTTGTCGCCCGAACATCTTTAAGTTCAGACGTCAAAGAAGCTGCAAGCGCTGCATCAGGGTTCAACCGCATTGAGTTAAACCCAATCGCCAAGCGAATCATGTTTTCACGATTGCCAAAGTAACCTTTGACCGCATCCATGAAACCAGGCTGTCTTTCAATCTCAGGATTTGCCTGGATCTGCTCAACAATCTTTGATGCTTCTTCAGCCTTGCTTACCATGTCGCGCATCTGAATATCAGACGCAGGGACACGAGGCATATTCGCTGCAATCTCGTCTGGAGTCATTTGACGCGCAACAGGAGTAACAGGAGGGGTGAATTGCATAGTCTGCTCACTACCGACAGGAACTCCACGCTGGACGGTAGGCTGGCCTTCCATACGCATAGGAATGCGAGTGGGCGGGCCAAATTCATCAAGGATAGGCATATCGCCCTGATTGGCTGCTGCAAACTCAGGAGTGACTGGCCCAAGACCGCCCATCATAGGAGGCTTAGGCTTATCCTTATTCATAAACTCGTCGTATGCATTCCCGAATAAATCCAGGAGGCCCGCTGCGCGATCACCTAAAGCCACTGTTCTGTCCTCAATATCCGCGACTCTGAAGAGCCCTTAATAACTGCTCGTATGTTGGCTGTTGGCCTAACATTCCTTGAGGTTGCATCTGCCCGTAGTTCACAGGAGAGTAAGCCTGATTCATAGGCACTTGCTGCATTGGAGCCATTGGCGCTCCTGGGATAACTCCTGGCTCCATCATCTTGTCGAATTGACCTAATGAAGCAGCGGTCTTCGCAAAGTTTTCTGCGCGGTCATCAAAGGCCTTTTCATCAATCACCTTGTATGTTGACGCATCGCCTTCATCCGCCATCTCTTTTGTCAGCCCGAGGGTGTCGGCCATCTTAAACTTTGCCTGATCCATCATCTGAGAAGCTGGCTCAATCAATTCAGAACCAATACGCTTCGCTTCGCCCATCTTGTTTACAAGATCTAAGATTCCTAAAAAGTCCATTATGCGTACCCCGACATATCGTCCATACCGACCGCGCTTTCACGACCGCCAAAATTACTTGTTCCTTGAGCCGCTGATGGGCCATCGCCACCGCCGCCGTCTGATTCCCATCCGCCTGACGATACAGGAGCGCCATAGCTAGGCGTGGTCACCGTCATGCTGATGCCTCGAGCATTCCAAATATTGGTTCTGGGATCTGGCAGACCATCGCCTCCAGTAACGACATTTCTTAAACGATCAAAAATACCTGTTCTTGGAATCCCCGTCTGATTTGGATATCCCAAGCCAAGCAGCTGCCCGACTGTTGAATATCTTTGTGGCCCTAACCCTTTAGCTAAAGAAGGATTCTCTTTCTCCATCTGAGCAATGGCATAGTCATTCATCAGACCCATGCCAGCCACAGCCAAGCTAGGAACCCCAGGAGGAGCAGCAATTCCAACTGCACCTATTGCTTTACTAGCAGCTAACTTCTCTGAGTAAGACCTTTCTCTCGCCCGCTGTTGATTCTCAGCAACTTGCATTGCTTTGACAGCATCGAGGACTCCAGCCATTACCGCGCACCCGCTAACTCAGGATGAGAGTAATCAACCATCAGATAGCCATCTGCATGACGCAATACAGCCTCTGGAATAATTTTCTGTATGCGTTGAGCCATAACTCCACGGGTCTCCCCAGAAACACCAAGAGCTTTCGCCTTCTCATTCCACTTCCAGGAAAACAACTCA
>JGI10211J34971_10002072_pt1 | contig 16481 bp, 28 predicted proteins | sample Etolagsediment_FD_34971 | JGI IMG/M metagenome (IMG submission 34971) | reverse complement strand
ATGGTGTCCAACGATCACTGAAAACAATCTTCCCTTCCATAAGCGCCGGGCCGACCACTTCCTCCCACAAGCTCACCCGGGCCGCCGTAAAAACTAACACCTGAACGTTAGCGCTCATAGTCATGTCCGGCGATAGCAATAGATCACGGAGTTTCTCAGACAACACCGTTCCACCAGGATCACGCACAACGACATTCGGTAGTGGGCACGCTTCCGATAACCGTTGAAGCAATGTCGTCTTACCCCCACCATCGGGGCCGTCAGCAACTACGAACCTTCCCTGTAAGTTCTGCCACATGCCCAAACCTCATACGAAAAGACAATCCAACCGTCTTACGTCACCTTCATTCCGAATTCCTTCATGAACTCACGAGTCTTCCGATCACTCTCGATACTCTCTTCAGTCGCTTGCACCATACGTTCAATGTCTGGCCCCAGGCGCTCCGCTGGAAAACCAACCCTGAACCGCGTGCGACGTGTACGCCCTTGGTAGATCACCGCGAACACATCGTCATCATTCCACGACCACTCGACGTTCTCCCCCAACGCCTTAAAGGGAGCACTTGCAATCTCAGCCGCAGCCTCGAAGTCGTCACGGAAGTCTTGCTTGGTCAACTGCCGGACGGATTTCCGAGCGACAACTACTCGCTCCCATTCCTGAATCTCACGAACACTAGCCATTGGTATTCCCCCTGTTGTGTGACTACCCACCCCTAAGGAGCCACAAAACAATCAAAGTAAGGAAGATAATCCAAGGTAGCAATCGCTTGGCTTTCACCTTCCACGGGACAATAGCCGGAATGTCATACACGGTATAGCCACATTCAGGACACCGGGTCTTGTTCCCGAAGATGTACTCACCACACTGCATACACTGATACCACAGATTGTCTGACATCTACCGATCCTCCCCGATACGATAGAACGACGTACCCCAGTTGTTAGGTGCCGGTTTACTACCAGACGGCGAATGCGTTCCCTTACCTCCCCAGAAACCCACCTGCTCAACACTCACCTTGTGCAACATCCGACGCGCCCTGTCGTACTTGGAACGCTCCGAATTATCAAGCATGATCCAACCACCATCCTTCACCTTTGGGATTGCCGCCTTCACGCACTCGTGGCGGTCTCGCCCGTCCACCGCAATGAAATCGAAGTGCTTGTCCGGGAACCGGCCAACAACGTGAGCATACACCCTCGGAACTAACTCGATCACGTCGGTTCGCCCCAGGTGTTCTTCAACTGCTTTCTTCCACGCCCCGTCGTGTTCAACAGAATGGACGTTCCGCACACGGTCGGAGTACCACAACGTCGAGCCACCACAGCCGAACTCAAAGACGACCCACTCAGGCGTCACAAGCTCACGCTCAAGGAACGAAATCGCTTTGGGCACAAGCCACGGTTCACGTCTCATTCTCACATTCCTGTACAGGCATAGGTCGGGTCTCTACACAATCCGAACACTTCCCCTCGACTCGGCAATCAGAACACGCTCTAAGCCCACACGTCCTACACGCCGCAAGCTCCCCGGCCTCGTCTTCAAACTCACCACAAATGGCACACTGAGCATCCAGTTCGTCGGCCATGACTGTAGCCTCCAAGTGTACAATTTGACCTCACTTTCAACACTCAAGTCCGCCAGCTTCAATCAACCCGGCGAACAAGCCGTCAGAAACCCCGCACATGGCCCCAGAATCCACGCCACGGCATTTCCTGGCACATCGAGACCTCTGAGACGTTACCTCCCAACGGTCGCTCTCAGAGCCTTCCAGACGGCTCACATTACGACCACCTATTTTCCCCTCTCCATTAGTCTGAAATAAGAGAAAAATCACTCCGTTCTCGTGAGTATCAGACCAACATCCTGGCCATGCTCTCCACACCCCAGGAAATTCAGTAGGTCATTGACGTAGAGCCGCCAGTACGGAGCCCGCCCCTCTTCCTCGAAAAGAGCCAACTCCATTTCCCACTGATCGTCTCCAACAATTCGCCTATAAGTTGTCTCGTCAACCTCGAAACACATGCAGTCACCGTCTCCGGCAACCATACCCTTGAACTCCACCGATTGCTCAGTCATTGGTCACTCCTATACAAGCACAACCTCAGAAAGTTTTCCCAAACGATCCAGCTTTTCCATCAAACCCACGTGACTGAAAGTTCCGTCAGGTGCCACTGGAATAAAGTTCTCAGGATAGACCACATGATCCATTCCCTTCATTGCCTGCTTACTGATTGACACTTCCTCGTCACCATCCGTGGGCACCAAAACAACCCCTGTCGAAAAATACGCTGCCCAAGTCGAGCTTGAAGAGTGAGACCCAACGTAGATGTCTGCATACGCCAAGTCTCTCATATTCTGTGCGTAATCCCCACCATAGATCACATTCACTCCCGGCAACTCCGCCAGTTCCTTCACGTCGTCACTGTCATACTCCTGCGTAAAGAACGTAAAGAGGACACGACGGCCAGCCAAAGCACCCTTCAGTTCGGCGATCAGCGCCTTATAGAATTCTATGGAATTACCAGCGTAGTCCCTTGTGTACGCCATGAAGGCCCTACGAATGAAACACGCAACACGAACATCCGCAAAACCCAAGCGCCCTGTAGGCTCTGGATTCCTTTCGTAAAACCTCTCCCGCAAGTCATGGAGAACCGGAGTATAGACATCCTTGTCAATCTTACCCCTGTGATACCAGTTACGAAGGTTCGCTAACGTGACTCGACACGCGTCTTTGAGCACGAACAAGACATCCGACTCGGAAGCCAACTGGAGAATTTCTTCCTCAATTTCCTTCGCCCACTCATACCGCATACCGTACCAACTCGACCGAACGTAATACCGGGTACGTTTCTCAACGCCTTTGAGAACACTGACAGGTCGAAGACCTTGCGTAATGTTGAACGGCTCCAGAAACGGATCACCCCAGGTCTTATCTGCCAACAACTCACCACCCAACCATTCAGCGAAAAGGTAAGCAGCAGCAACATCCGTCAACCGATGTCCATAGCTTCCGCCGCTGTTCTGAATTGCAGTCACATACAACTTACCCATCGTTCCCTCACACAACGGTCATTCCAAACTTACCCGCAACTTTAGAACAAAGCTCGTCATGATCAAAAGACCCGTCCGGTTGCACGGCCACGAAGTTCTCGGGAAAGGGATCATGGTTCATCATGATCATCGGAGCCATATTCAACCGCCACCGTACGTTCGGCGGAGGTGCTTTGTCATCCATCGGCACCATGACCACCCCTGTGGAAAAGTAAGATGCCCACGTCGAACTTGAAGAGTACGAACCGATCAGGATGTCGGCATACACCAGATCGCACATATTCGCCGAGTAATCGTAGTCGTACGTTACATTAACTCCCGACACTTCCTGAAGACACCCCAAGTCCTCACTGTTTTCCTCCTGAGTGAAGAACGTGAACCGGACACGACAATCCTTCAACGCCCTGCGAACACCATCAATGATGTTGAGGTAAAACTCCGCCGTATTCCCATTACGTGTCGTAAGGTGTGACATGAACGCTCGGCGAGCGAAGCAAGCCACTCGCACATCCGCAACACCTAACCTACCTGTAGGCCCCTTGTGCTTACGGTAGAATCTCTCTCGCAAATCCTGAAGAACCGGGGTATAGACATCCTTGTCAATCTTACCCTTGTGATACCAGTTCCACACGTTCATTAGCGTTAAACGACACGATTTGCTCAGTACAAGCAACGCGTCTCCTTTCTCAGACAACCGACGAATCTTGTCGTGTATCTGCTTTGCCAATCCATAGTCCACTCCGTACCAGGTTGACTGATTGCATTGCACCGACCTCTTCGGAACGTCCAAGAGTTCCTCGTAACCTCTCAATCCCTCACACACACTGAACGGCTCAAGTTCCGGCACGTTCCACGTCTCATGAGCGAACAACTCACCACCAAGCCACTCTGCGAAGAGATAGGCCGAAGCCACATCGAACAACTTGTGTCCGTAAGAACCCCCACTGTTTTGGAGCGCAGTCACATAGATGCTCACGCTGTTCTCCCGATCACACTAACACAATAGGATTCGCTCGACCACAAGTCTCCAGCTTGTCAAGTAGCCGAACACCATCAAAACTACCATCCGGCTCCACCGGAAGAAAGTTGTCAGGATATACCACATGATCCATCCTCTTCATAGCTCCTCTAGTCCTTGGTAACTCCTGTCCTCCATTCGTCGGCACCATAACGACCCCAGTAGCAAAGTAAGCCGCCCAAGTTGAACTCGCCGAATGAGACCCTACATACACATCGGAATAAACCAAGTCCGACATATTGTCCGAGTAATCACCATCGTAAATCAAACGGACTCCAGGAACATCGGCCAGTCTTTCCACATCATCACTATTGTCTCTCTGCGTGAAAAAGGTAAACCGAACACTCCGACCAAACAATACCTTACGCACATTGTCCACGAGCGACGAATAGAACTCAAACGAGTTTCCCGGAAACTCCCTCACATAAGCCATGAAAGCCCGACGAATGAAACACGCAACACGAACATCCGCAAAACCTAACCGACCTGTAGGCTCTGGGTTTCTCTCGTAGAACCTCTCTCGCAAATCCCGAAGAACCTGGGTATAGACATCCTTGTCAATCTTACCCCTGTGATACCAGTTCCGCATATAGGAAAGGATGATTCGAGACGCCAGCTTCAGAACCAGACACACGTCCCTCGATTGAGCAATAGACATTACTCGATTTCGTATCCGAAGTGCAGACTGGAGCGACATTCCATAACAGGTTTTCTGACTACTTACATGCTTCGTCAGCGTCTCCGTATTCACTTCATTGTAGTCTCTGAGACCGGAAGAAATGTTGAACGTTTTTAGCTCAGGTACGTGCCAGGTCTTATGAGCAAGCAACTCCGCGCCTAGCCACTCAGCAAAGAGGTAGGCCGACACAATATCCGAAAGTTTATGTCCATAGCTCCCACCACCACTCTGAAAAGCCGTCACATAGATATTGTTCATAGCTCTGCCCTAGTTCCATCCACGATTGATCGAATTTCGTCATGTCCGTAGAACTTCCCACAACCAACTCCTGGACACCTCCCTTTCGCCTGCTCCCACCCGTCCGGCGAAGCTACCAGATTACCCCAAAACGGAAAAGTTCGACACTGCGGAGGACGATCTTCGTACACCTCACACCGACCGTCACCGTCTAGGAAGATACACGAACCATCCTCACCATCTATCAGAGCGTTACCACGAAAGCGCCCACCCTCTGTCACGGCACGAACGTACGTGTCCACGAACTCTCGAAAGATCATATCCAAACGGCGAGCCATCCTCTCGGCACTCTCCCGATTCAGCCACACGTACCCGTCACCGCGGCAACAATCACCGCAACCGGTGCAACTGAACTTCAGACCTTCACCGTACCAGGTTTCCATATCAGACCTCCCCTGAAAATTCCTTTCTTGCCAATCCACTGTCACACAAGAGCTTGCGACCACGGTCTCATTTTCTTCCGATTTTTCGTGAGTATTTCGTGACAAAGTAAGCGAATAAGACGTATAGAGAAACGAAAGCAAGTTGGAAGCCCAAGTCCAAAACAAGTGCCAAGTGACTCTTGCCACTGCGGTAAAGAGTCCCCACAAGCCACAATCGAGGCGCGACCGGACTTGCTACGATTGACTCGTGACCCGCTCTCAGGCTTCCAGTCACGAGTCAACTTACTCGACAGCAGTAAGTGCCCCACCGGACACTCCTCCAGACAAGCTCCGCAGTCCACACATAGGTCATCGTCAACGACGATCCGATCTTGCTCCATTTCCAGAGCCTCTGTCGGACACTTGTGGACACGCGAGAGCACACTCTTGTCGTTCTTGACGACACACACTTTCGTTACAAGAAACCATCTTAGTTTCCTCCCTCAAAACGTTCGTGAGCATACCGCCAGATGGCGAGTATATGATCCCTGACACTAGGGCGGTCGAAACGCCTCGCGAACCACGCATGAATGGCGAACTCTCGTCCAAGGTGATCCTCAACCAACGAGCCATCTAGTTTACTGTGGGGTTTCAAATAGAGTATCCGCTCACCGTGTGCAAGCATCCAATAGAAAAAACGATAGTACACCTCCCACAATCTCTTGAAGTTGTGCATCGACCCGTCCATGAAACTCGGTAACTCATAAACACGATTGCGGTCATAGTCGCATTCGTGAATATATGGAGTCTTACCAGCATAACACCGCAACCGTTCTAGATCGATAGCACACAAAAACAGGTTCGGAACAATCGGACTCCGATTCAAGGGATTTCCCTTCACTCCCCCGTCCGGGACCCCACACGCAGCATAGCCACTGTCCCTCATATACTCGACAAGCTCAGGCAATGATTCCGGTCTGAAAACGAAACAGTCCTCGTCGATCAAGACCACACATCGACAATCGAGGTTGAATACCCTACCTAACAGAAAACGCTCAAACCATACACCAACGTGAGTAAGGCGTTTCACCGGGTACGGTTGCCTTTCCAAAAACTTCATGGACTTACGCGCCAACTCTTTCTGGTAACAACGAACATATATGGCAACATCTTCCATTCCCTCAACTACCTCCATTTAGCCTTTCACGAGCATGGGCAGCAACATTCAGGATACGTCGTCGATCCTCCAACCTCTCAAAGTCCCTGGCAAACCACGCGTGGATCGCACACTCACGATCCAAGTGATCACACACCACGGTTGCTCCACCTCTCAGCCGAGGACGTAGGTACAAAATCCTCTCGTCATTGCCTAGAACCCAGTAAAAGAACCTGTAATAGCTCTCCCCAAGCACCTTGAAGTTGTATCGCGTGCCGTCCAGGAAACTCGGCAACTCATAGACCCGACGCCGATTGTACCGACAGAGGGTTACCGGAGGTGGCTGACCGTGGTATTTCCTAAGCCTCTCCAAGTCAACAAGGCAAAAGAACAGGTTAGGAACAACCGGGCTACGGCGCAAGGGACTCCCGGCCACACCACCGTCAGGAACACCACACGCCGAATACTCATTCTCCTGCATGTACGAAAGCAACTCTACCACTGACTCCGGCCTGAAAACGAAACAGTCCTCGTCAAGCAGTACAAGACGCTCACACTCCAGGTCGAACACATCTTTCAGCATGAAGTCCTCGAAGTCATGACCAACATGCTTCAGATACTTCACCGGAAACGGAAGAGACTCCAAAAACCCTTCGCAGATACGAGTAAGTTCCACACTGTAGTGTCGTATGGCAATCAGCGTATCAGACACTCACTCTCCGATTTCCGTAACTGACTCACAGCATAACATCGAACATTCAACACCCGATCTCTCTCTCCGTGTTTCTGATAGTTCCTGGCAAACCACGCGTGGATCGCACACTCACGATCCAAGTGATCACACACCACGGTTGCCCTACTGCGTCTCTTCGACCGGAGATATTTGATCCTCTCACCATGATTCAACATCCAGAAAAAGAATCTGTAGTAATCCTCGATCACATTGCTGACGTTATATCTCGTTCCGTCCAGGAAGCTCGGCAACTCGTACACACGGTCTGGCTCATAGTCTGACGATTCAATGGACGGTGCAGTGCCAAGATACTGTCTGAGTCTCTCCAGGTCGATAATGCAAAAGAACACATTCGGAACAAGCGGGCTTCGACGCAACGGATTGCCTTTCACACCACCGTCCGGGATACCACAAGCAGCATATCCATTCCCTCTTACATGATCGACCAACTCTTGAATGGACTCCGGCCTGAAAACGAAACAGTCCTCGTCGATCAAGACCACACATCTACAATCGAGATCGAACACCTTGGCAAATAGGAACTGTTCAAACTCGACCCCGACATACCGAAGCAACTGAATCGGGTAAGGGACATTGACAAGGAACTCTTGGCAGATTTCCGTCAACTCTTCATTGTACTGACGAATGGCCACAAGTACATCGTTCATTGCTTTACCTTCAAGTATCTCCGTTCCCAGGCAGAAGTACAAGAAAAAAGCCCGTCGTAATTGACGGGCTTCGTTATTCCCTGTAAAGGATCGGTCACTCTCCTATACGCGTCATGAAATCGTTAAAGTCAGACGGTGCGGAACGTAACACCATCTTGCCAACGTACAAGCACACGGCCAACTGCCACACGTCACCCTCACACACACAAAGCCCACCCTCTTCGTCGTCTTCCATCTTCCTCTGGAAATGGTCAAGCGCTTTCTGAATGCTACCCTCGAACACATCCACGCTACACTCCAGGGCATACTTTCCAAGTGGCATCGAAGCCATGCGGCCAAGGATACACAAGTATCTCTCGGGGAAGTCCTCTCCAAATCCCTCGAATTCATGTTCACGTCCAGGCACAACCAAATGAGCGGCGCTTACTGTAACCTTCCCCTGACGCACCACCGTATCCCCCACGTTGATCTCAGACTCGTGAAGCAACACGAAGGGGAGCACAGTATCACTCGCCAAAAACAGATTCGGCTGGCGGTGACGCACCACCTTAGTCGTTGCCACTGCTTTCTGATAAACCTCTTGAAATTCCATTTGTCTCCCTTCAGCAATCGTCACCACGGACCGCCGTCAACATCGCGGCTCGTTCCTTGGTAGTTAATACACCTCGCACACACCAGTACACGCAAGACCCCACAAACTCCGGGTTGGGAACAGGAAACCGAGCTTTGAGAGCATCCACAAAATCACTTGTTGCAACACGAAGATTGAAACCTTCCACAGTCTCACCAATCTGCTGAAACGTTGGGCGCTCAGGCAACTCTCCCAGACGCACCCCTTCCGTCTCTCCTGTTATCGCTCGACTCAAAACTTCGATCACTTTAGATTGAAAAGACTCCTGAAGACCCTCGTCATCAAAGCTCGCCCGCACAGCATCGGGATCGAAACCAACAACGAGTAACTCGTCATCTGTCAAATCACACGGAGATTGCACGACACCACACACGAACTTGAGAGCTACATCTAAAGCAGTCATCGAACTCTCCTGAATCTGAATCGAAGAAAGAACAACAATGTCCACATGGCAAAGCAAAACGTATGTGAAGCGAACGTGAGCCACATACCCATTGTCCAAAAGCAAAACATGACAACGGCAATCCCCGCAGCCGTAAGTCCCGCCGTCCAAGCATTCACATAACTTCCCCGCCACGAATCACGCACCTGGGGTAGCAACATGAATCCGAAAAAGACACCGACTACGGAGATCACCACGTCTTGCCACAAAGCTAGTATCCTTGCTCCTTAGTGTTCCACCTCAGACTGATTCGGAGGTTCGTGATCCTGCTACCTTTCATGGTAAAGATCAACGTCCCTGTATCACGCCTTTCAAGTCGCCCTTTGCTACCGACTTGCCTCGGGGTAACACCCAAAGCCGTCTCCAGTTCAAGCGCGATATGGTCAAGACAATCGTCCACACTAACCGGACCTAATGCCTCCAAACCATACTCGCGAACGTACGACTTCAAAGCGTTGAAGTCCACTCGAAAGGTCTGGCCTCCCACCACAAGTAGGAAACCTTTATCCGTCTGTTCCCAACGATGGCTAATCAACTCCACAGGACGAAAAGCAACTGCTGCCATTGGACGCCTCCTGTAGCAACATTGAAAAACATACGAACAACCAACAACCGACTCCCTTTACTCCACGGGGAGTCAGAATATCTCTACCATTTCTCCCTTCGCCAATGGCATCCTCATGAACACCTCGCGACCGGCCCCAGGAATCCTGGATTCTTTCACTTCCAAGCGGTCGGTCTGCGCTAAGGCTCCGTCACATAGCTCTAACTGAACCCTCCCGTTTCCTTCAGTCATTCACACTGCTCCTGTAACACTTTGAGATTTCACGAACGGTTGTTCCCCCCACCACTTGTCTCGACAACGGTCATCCGTCGTCTTGGCGAAAACCTCAGACCTCACCCGGTCGATTCCTAGTTCCAGGCCATTGTTCCACCCTTCCTCCGCCCGCAGGAAATCCGCCAAGGTCTTCCCTGTCCACAACTGGGTATCGTCCACCACAACAATACTCCCGGTCCTCATTCGGTCCGCAATGTAGAACCAGTCGAGGAACGGTGTCGGAAACGCATGGCGTCCATCGATCAACGCAAAGTCCACCATTCCGCCGTGCGGCATCGAAGGGAGATACACCTCCGACCGCTCATTCACGAAATGACAGTGCTCCAGAGAAATCCCTTTCAAGGCACAGAATTCTTGGACACGACGAATGACATCGGCATCCGGCTCAATGCACAAATGGTGAGACCCCTTGACCGCAAAACACACTGTTGAAAAGCCGCAGCCGGTCTCAATCGTCCGCATCGTCGGCGAAACGTGGTGATACACATAGAGACAACAATCACGAGACGACCGGTATGAACACAACCGACCGTCGTTCTCGTGAAACGGAGGATCAAGTCTGTATAGCTCGTCGAAGTCCACGGCTAATCTCTCGGGGCAACGCCCTGGTATTCTACTTTGAGGATCACATACTCGTTATCGGTCATCGTCTCCGTGAAGAGTGCCTGCAACTCCCCAAGGTCTCGTTTCTTAGTGACAAACCACTGCTTCTCCCTGTCGTTAAAGGCGTCCAACTCGACGCTGGTGTACCAACATATTGAGAAAGTCGGCGTGCTCTCGCAAGAGCGGCATCGGTAACTCGTCAAGGTATTCTACTTTGAGGATCACATACTCGTTATCGGTCATCGTCTCCGTGAAGAGTGCCTGCAACTCCCCAAGGTCTCGTTTCTTAGTGACAAACCACTGCGTCCGTTCAACGGCTCGATAACCACGAGGCACTTCAGCCTTTGGGCTACTGGTATCAATTTTGAATGTCACGTCCCATACATGACATATTTTCGACTTCGCCATAGCTCATTCTCCCTGTCGTTAAAGGCGTCCAACTCGACGCTGGTGTACCAACATATTGAGAAAGTCGGCGTGCTCTCGCAAGAGCGGCATCGGTAACTCGTCAAGGTCAAAGTACCCAAAGCCTGAATTCTGTTCTTGATCCAGAGACAACTCTCCCGTCACCTTGGCTTCCACCGCAAGAGACACGGAATGTCCAGTCGCGTTCTCGTCAAACTCCATAAAGCCCAACGACCGGAATATCTCTGCCTGCAAACCAACCTCGTCTTGGAGAATACGCTTTGTCGCCCCTCTTACCGTTTCACCGTACAACAACGTACCACCAGGAAAGTGCCACATACCCTTGCATGGCTCAATCGCACGTTTCACGAGCAACACCTCACGCCGAAGATTACTCCAGACCACGCAGTCCACGCAGAATCTCGGCACCTTCGAGTAGATGCCCATATAGGTCTCGTACGACATACGTTCAACCGCGCGTTGACCCTCACGTACACAAGCTAACTCGTCTTCACATTTCAACAGCGCCATCGACATCAAAACTCTCCCCCTCCAGGTGCAGCCGCTACCCGGATTCTGTAACTGTATTTCGATACGTTCGTACTCTTGCGCCGCCTCACTCAGATCAATCGACAACAAAGGCAACCCACCTGGATTCGTCTTGTTTTCGACACCTCGATCCTCACGTACTCTTGCCAACTTTGTGCAATCCGTTCGGATCGATGCAATCACTTGAATCCCACCTTTACCATCCGGTGGAATTCCGAAGACGGCCAATCGTATCGTATCCATGTGTACCTCCTGTCCTACCCGTGACCGAGCCAACCAGACACCATTATGACCTGCGCTTCGTCTGGAAATCGCTCCATTCGATTCGCCGTACCCAACTGCCGACCGCCCGCCGCAAACGAATAGAAAGCGAGAGCAAGGTAACCAAGCCAATCTGCGTCTCCCTCTTTCAGCCTTATCCCAAGCACAACGAGCGAAACCAAACCGGCAAGAATACCGATCACTCCCCACGCTCTGAGGTCACACACCTTGGCACGGAAACGTCGCATATCTTCCGTTGAAAACCTGTCCATACCAATCACCTCCCTATCCTAGCAGTTCATTAACGTAGTCATCGTACGAACTCGACGGCGTGTCGTCATCTTCACTCAGCAGTCCTAGCTGCCGCACGTCGTCTTCCAGCAACTCAATCAGAAATTGTTCCGGCTCGACCAGTACCGTATCCGTCAAAAATCGGTAGGCTCCGTCATCCGACATCGGCAAGCCAAGTCCGGCCTGGTACACACGGTGCGCCGCTATCGTATGCGAGCGACGATCATTGTCAATACCCACAAAGTTGAAACCTTGGTCAACCGCCGCTACACCCATCGTCCCGCTTCCCATGAATGGATCAAGAACCGTTCCACCGACCGGCGTCACAAGCCGTACGAGATACTCGCAGAGCTTCACAGGCTTCACTGTCGGATGGCGATTCTGGAGCCACGGAGGAAGCCCAATGTTACGCTCGCCCTTAGCCGCTCGGGCGCAGTAGAAAAACCGAGACGCTCCGCCTGAATCCAGATAGCCAGGAGCCGACGAATCTTCCTTAGCATTGTTAGTGGAATGCTCCGATGGTCTCTTTCTCTTGGTTCCGATTCTCCTAACCGGGCTACCACCTTTCACATTTCCACTTTGCCGATCCATTTCAGCAACCGGACACCCCTCGACACACTCCCACTGCTCGACACGCTCAAAGCCATCCGCCCCCGCAAACCCAAAGCTCGTGTCAATAGGCTTCCACCCTCCCTGATACACCTTACTGTCATCGTCCGAGGCACGTGTTCCGGTGTTCTTGCATTTCTTGTCTTTCGGTATCCCTTTAACTCTCTTGAATCCCTTGAACTGACAACCCGGAAGATGGCAAAACACAACGTTCGCAGGCCAACGACCACTAGGTAAACGGCTCGCGTCAACATTGATCGCGCCTGCACCGTACTGAAGCACATTCAATGTCAACGTCCGACTACTCACTGGCTTCCTAAAGACAAGGATCACTTCCCAACATGGTCTTAACGCTGTCCCCCACCCTTCCCACCTTGCCGCTTCCTCAGTCGCCGGCGCGGTCTCAGGCATACCGTGGGGAGTCTGAGTCAGTCCCCACTCTCCGATATTCGATTGAGCCGCAGGATTGCCGTGAGTAGAGGGATCACGCTTCGACCCGTCGTACGTGTTCCGCCGCACACCGATCACACGTCGCTCCGCTCCCCTCAGCTTGTCAATGGCCTTGCCCACATTCTGGCTCTTGGGAAAACCCTGTCCTCGAATCCACCCTACCCCAGGAGGACCATCGTTACGGATCGTGTCCCGGTTCTCAAAGCCAGCAAAGCGTAGAGCAATACTCAACAAGTCCCACGTCCGTGTACTCGCGAACGCCAGTAAGTGTGCGCCCGGTTTCAACACTCGATAGACCTCCCGCCAATACTCGGGACCAGGGACAAAGCTGTCCCAGGTTTTGCCCATGAATCCACCAGCGTCACTATGAACGTACTTGTCCCCTCGAATCCAGTGCCGCATGACTTCCAGGACATCCGGCTCACTAGACAAACCGTACGGAGGATCCGTCACCACCGACTCGAAATAGTCGGCGGGATATGACCTCAAAATCTCACGTGTGTCACCGAGTAGCGTTCTCGGCATCTTTCCCCTTCACGTATTGCTTCAGTCGCTTCAGTTGGTCTTCCGGCTTATCGGCTTTCCTTCCTTGTCGTCTCAGGTTGAACACCCGTCGCCGATAGTCCTTACTGTCTTCCACCTTGCTCAGACTCCACCTCTGCTTGTCCTCACCTTTTTCTTCATCAACCTTACACCCGTCGAAATACCCACAACCGAACGGGGCCACGGCATGTACCCGACACTGCTCTTTCTCGTCAAGGAAGACACACGAACCGTCTTCCTTCGTAGCAGGCACGACCACAGCCATGCGAAACTGCTTGCCCGTGAGCGTGTTCTCCATAAGCGGGCCGGGACTAGCGGCCAGACTCTCGTCGAGAACCTCGTCAGTTACGCCTAAGAACTCCCTGATTCGCTTCAGGTCTCGTGGAATCAATCTTCCCGGCATGAACTTACAAAAGGCTCGACACTTCCAGCAAGCGCAATGACTACGTTTCCACCTCATTGTTACCTTCCTCCACCGGCCTTGGATTTCCGTCTTCATCTACCCAGGCTTCGTCCACATCCAGCGTCTCTTCCTTGTCCGCGAGAAACTTTCCTTCCGCGTCACGAGCGCGCTCGAAATCCCTCGGCTCTTTCCCCTCGACCCATACCACCGTTCCCGGCTCGAAGATTTCCATACAGACCAAACACGCGATCTTCCCCGGACACCGAACGCTATGAGCAACCGGTTGTGTCCTCTGACACGTCGGGCACTCACTTGTACCAACGATAGGCCAATCCGGCAAATTGCTTTTAGGTTCCTTCATGTCACGCTCCTGTATTACTCAAACTCCCATGACTCGATGTACTGAGGCTCGACCGACTTCAAGTGAACCTCGTAGAAGAACTGCCACACACTATCGAACAATCTGCCAATCTCCCCGAACACGGTATTCGGATCGCCAGCCACATGATCCTCGTAGGCTTTCTCGAAATCTCGAATTTTGCCCTTGGTATGAGACGACGCTGCCTTGCGAACGAAAACCTTGTACGGCATCTTCACCGTAAAGACAACAACACCTTCGCCAAAGCGTTTACCTCGGACCTCCCGTTCCTTGACCTTGATCGCTTTCTTGGCCTCGGAAAGTTCCGCGTCACGTTGTTCTCTCAACTGATGTGTTTCGTTACCAAGTTCACTGTCCTCGTCGTGCAACCTCCGTCGTTCATCAAACGTGCTAGTATCTGGAGCCAAAGCTCGAAGCTCTTTGTCGATTGCCTTTCGACGATCCATGATGTCAAGTTCACGTTGCGAGAACTCACGATCACGTTCCAAGACATCCGCATTCACCACCGCGGACGCCTCCCGGATCAATTCGTCCATCCATTCGCTACTCGCCTCAGCATTAGTCCTGGAGAAATCACGATCTCCTGAGAGATACACCTTGGCGAATTCAGACTCCGTGATACGCTCCCGTGCCCCACGCACCGCATGACCACCCACCAACTCCTTTTTCTGTTCTTCGCTGAGTTCATACTCTCCAGCCACGAAGTCCACTGCTCGTGCCAACACTGCCTCTACGTCAATCACTTTGGCCTTGATCCCCTCCCGCCGAATCGCCCCAAAGTTCATGCGGAATGAGCTATGGTACAGCGTAATCTCCGGGAACGCGTCCTCGACCGCAACCCGGTTCGCTATTCGTACAACTCGCATCGTTGGTCTATCCGCTACCAGTACCATTTACTTCGCTCTAATTCCGAAGGTCAGTTCTTCCCTGTTGTGAAATACAAACTGGCAAAAATTCAGTCCATCATGTGAGGGTTTCTGGCCGTCATGTCGATGACGTTCCGAACATCCTCTGCATTCACCTGAATCTCACTCACGACCAACGTACCACCATCCGTCCCGATCAAGTGCTCCATTGAAACCCAAACCGGAATCACTACCAGGGCGGCTCCCCAACCGACTGTAGGCTTGCTCAGAGACACGTGTATGCCAGTGCGAAGCCACTCCCCCTGTCGTCGTTCCTCTTGCACGTGAGTCCAAAGGCGTCCACCCGACTCTCCGATCCTCCGATTGCAGCATAGCGACTTCACGTGATCGGTGAACGGCTCGCACACCTTCCAGAACTGGAACATGCCAGCCGGATACCGGACTCTCATTTCACTCACCTTGGCAACATCGTTGACGACGACCATTGACTGCTCCTTTAGCAGTGAGAGTTCGCCCAACACGACTGACACATTTGTCCACCGTGATCTGGATTCTGCTCTGTAAACTTGCGCCAACACTTCAGACACGTGTCGTAATGTCCGTGTCGCTCCAGCCATCGTTCTTGCTCGGAGACCTTCACTTCGAGTTCGTGTATCTTCCGGTCACGGTGACTACAACCCGGACACACCTTCCAGGCAACACCGACTGTCAATGCGATCACTAATATGAGGATTGTCGCCCAACTCATTCTTCATCACCCTCAACGTACCAATCTGCTTTGAGTTTATCCAGCGACAACCCACCATCCTCTCCGCGGAACTCTTCGTCAACATCAATCGTCCACCCACGGTCCATCGGTTCGCCTACCTGCATGGCATCGGGTTCAGTTGTAAACAAACGAACAACTTCGCCGAAGTTACGGATGGCGTCATGAGGTTCATCGTCAAGACAATAGCCAGCCAGGTTAATTGTGACTTGCTCATTGTCCACAAAAACTGTCTGTATTTCACCATCAAGAATCAGTCCTTCAACCGACTCGTCATCGTCAACGTACCGCCGCATAATCGTGTACTCGTGAATGTTGAAGCACCAGTAGTCACCATGATTAGACGAACTCACCGGATGTTCCCGCCACACCCTTGCAACACTGTTGTCGCCCCACATAATGTCTTTCTGAACGAAGACTTTCATAACGCGCTCCTTTTCAACTACCAAAAGACCAAGAGAAAAAGGGGGAGACGCCGTG
>JGI10211J34971_10002069_pt1 | contig 16500 bp, 16 predicted proteins | sample Etolagsediment_FD_34971 | JGI IMG/M metagenome (IMG submission 34971) | reverse complement strand
TCACACACGATTGCCGCTCGCTACGTATTGGTCAACGCAGCACCCCGAGAGCTCGATGCGCTGCGTAGACGCCCGGCGCAGGGTCCTGCTCCCGAGGGAGCACAGGTGAAAGTCAATATGGTTTTGAAGCGCCTACCGAAGCTCAAGGACACCTCACTCAGCCCTGAGGCCGCCTTTGGCGGAACCTTCCACATCAACGAAACCTGGTCACAACTCCAGAGTGGTTTCGACGCTGCCGAGGCGGGGTCGCTTCCTAACCCACTGCCCTGCGAGATTTATTGTCACTCACTGACCGACCCCAGCATCCTCTCGCCCGAGCTCCAGGAATCTGCAGCTCACACACTGACGGTGTTTGGGCTCCACGCTCCGCACCGACTTGCGCAGACGAGAGATAACGATGCCCTTCGACGCGAGCTTCAGGACGCAGTCGTTGCCTCTCTGAACAGTGTGCTGGCAGAACCCCTCGAGGATGTTCTGATGAGGGACGCCCACGGTCAGCTCTGTATTGAAACAAAGACAACCCAGGATCTCGAAGAAGCCCTGGGGCTTCCCGGAGGAAATATTTTCCACGGCCCACTCGAATGGCCTTTTGTCGAAGATGACGCGGATTTGAACACCCCCGAACAACGCTGGGGCGTGGCGACCGTGGATGAGGGAATTCTGCTCTGTGGTTCAGGAGCCAGACGAGGAGGTGCCGTCAGCGGCATTGCGGGTCACAATGCCGCCATGGCAGTCCTCGAAAGGGAAGGTCGTTAGGAGCGAAGTCCTCCAGGGCCCATTCCATTCCACATTCCCAAGTCTCCAAGCTCGCCGACTGTCGAGGCAACAAGCACGATCCAGCCGATGACGGCAAGCGCTCCCAACACAATCAGAACTGAACTGACCGCAACGGCAACCTTCGCCGGAACATTGTTCACCTGGGCCTTGTTAGACCACACCCACGCGATGATGCCGAGGATGAGAGCTGGGATCTGAGTAAAGAAGGCCAGCACGAGGGCAACAATCCCCAACGTCTGCCCCGGGTATTCGGTGCGTCCGGTCAAGCCGGTCTCGACGTGCTCGGCAACGTGGTCCGTTGCTTTCACAGTCTCTTTTTTCTCTGCCATGTGATCTCCTTGTGAGTCGTCGTAGTGGTGGCGTATTTCTCCACCTTAAAGCGCTCGCCTATGCGTCGCCTTGGTGAAACCTAAGGAAATGATAGGGATTCTGTGACACCGTTGGCCTTCCAACCAGAGAGAATGGTGGGATGAAGATTGGAATGCTCACCAGCGGAGGCGACGCCCCGGGTCTCAATGCGGTCATCAGGGCCGCGGTCCTAAAAGGAACGCGCGTCCACGGCCATGAGTTCGTGGGTTTTGTCGGCGGTTACAAAGGCCTCTGCGAAGCCGACATCATGCCTCTCACCCGCCATGAGGTGAAGGGCATTTCTAAGCAGGGTGGCACCATCCTCGGAACGTCTCGCACGAATCCCTTTGACTACGGTGGGCCTGACCAGGTGAAGAAAGTGCTGAAAAAGCACGCCATCGACGCCATCATTGCGATTGGCGGTGAGGGCTCGCTCGCCGCAGCCAAAGAGCTGAGTGATACGGGGATCCCGATTGTTGGTGTTCCCAAAACTGTCGACAACGATCTCAACGGCACAGACTTCACCTTCGGTTTTGATACTGCCGTCAGTATCGCCACTGAAGCCATGGACCGTCTCCGCACCACCGGTGACTCCCATTCACGCTGCATGGTGGCCGAAGTCATGGGTCGCCACGTCGGGTGGATTGCGCTGCACTCGGGTATGGCCTCCGGTGCGCACGCCATCCTGATTCCTGAGCGCAAGACGAGTCTCGACGAGTTGCTCGGCTGGGTCCGCTCCGCCCACGACCGCGGACGCGCTCCCCTCGTGGTAGTCGCGGAAGGTTTTGCACTCGACACCATGGATGACGCTCACTCCGAGCGAGGTCTCGACGCTTTTGGGCGACCTCGCCTGGGAGGAATTGGGGAAATCCTGGCACCGCTGATTGAGGAGGCCACGGGTATTGAAACCCGAGCAACGACCCTGGGACACATCCAACGCGGTGGTACACCCAGCGCATTCGACCGAGTACTTGCCACTCGCTTTGGCATGAGCGTCATCAACCTGGTCAATGATCGCCAGTGGGGACACATGGTGGCCCTTCGGGGCACCGACATCGCGTATGTCGATTTTGTGGAAGCTCTCGGAGATCTGAAGACTGTTCCCGACGAGCGATACGAAGCGGCGGCGATGCTCTTTGGCTAACCACGCCTCAGGCTGGTGGATTGGCTCGGATGGCTCTGGCCAGCTCACCACGCACTTTCGGGACGACATCGCGTTGTCTCAGATGGGCGAGGGCTCCCTCACTATTGCCGTCCACTACTCGGCTCTCAACTACAAGGATGCCCTGGCCCTCACCGGCTCCCCCGGGGTTGTCCGTAAGCCTCCGCTGATTCCGGGTATTGATTTAGCCGGTGTTGTGGAGGAGAGCTCCGACCCCGAGATTCAAGCAGGGACTCCTGTTGTCATTACGGGGTATGGCTATGGAGAAAATCGTCACGGCGGCCTCGCCACACGAGTCGTCGCAGAGCCCCAACACGTCATTCCTCTTCCCAAGGGTCTCTCCCTAAAGCACGCAGCCACCATTGGTACGGCGGGCATCACCGCCGGCTTGGCTCTCAGTGCTCTCCAGAACCACGGCGTTACGCCTGGCTCCTCGTCGCTCCCCATCGCTGTGACCGGCGCAGCCGGGGGTGTTGGCTCGCTCGCACTGGCACTGCTCGCGGGCGCCGGGTACCCCACGATGGCCATCACCGGTCGCACCGACGAAGCCGACTACCTCTCGATGCTCGGCGCAACGGACGTCATGTCCCGGCAGGAGTTTCTGTCCCAACCCTCACGGCCCTTGCAGAGCGAGCAGTTTGCCGGCGCTATTGACCAGGCCGGTGGCGAGATGCTCGCCCGAATCATTGCCTCCACGACAAGCAACGGCATCGTTGCGGCGTGCGGGTTAGCCGGGGGATCCGACCTCCCGACCACCGTCCTGCCCTTTATCCTGCGGGAGGTGAGCTTGGTGGGGATTAACTCCGTCTTCCAACCCCTCGAAGTTCGCCTGGACCTCTGGAATCGTCTCGCCACCGCGAATCTGCCCCTGGACCAGATCGGTCAGGTCATTTCCCTTGACGAGGCCTTAGAGACTGCTCCCCGAGTGCTCGCTGGGCTCACCCGAGGTCGCGTCGTGGTGAAGGTGCTCGACTAGTCGTCAGCGAAAACTGCCCAGAGTACGGCGGCGACGCCGCCAATCACCGCGACACCGGCAGCAATAAGCCAGGGGGTGGAGTCTTCGTCGTAGGAACGAGAAACCCACGACCCTAGTTTCTTCGCCATCACATCCGGGCGAAGACGATGCTCAATCTCATCCAGAGTGGCGCCCAGGTCCTCCCGGGTCTTGCCCACATAGCCGCGGAGCTTTGCCCGTGCCATTTACCTATCCCCTCGGATGACTCGAATGTCTTCGCGAATGCTTTCGACAGTCTCGTCAGGCAAGGGCGATTTCGTCCGCGCCATCACAGCTGCCCCCATGCCGGCAAAGATCACCGCGGCGAGAATCACGACACCCGCCACAATGAGGGTTGCCGCCCACAGCGGAAGAACGAGCGACAGCGCAAATACTCCCGCGAAGACCAGCAACAGCAGCGCGAGGAGAATCAACGACAAGCTGATGACGAAAAGGCCCAGGCCAATGCCCACCGATTTGAGCTTCGAAATGAGCTCGGCTTTCAACAGCTCGATCTCCGCGCGGATCAGCTGAGAGATGAGGTGGGGAACATCAGTTAGGAGCGAAAGGAATGACTTACCTTTCGCTCGGGTCCGAGCGCCCTGAGATTCGGTCACGAAAGCTAGGCGCCCTTAGCCCCGCCGGAATTGCGAATAGTGCCCGAGACCTTCTTGACAGCCGACGTCGCCTTCTCCGCGAGGTCGGGTGCTTTGTCCTTGACGAACTCCTCGACCGTGTGGACCTGCTCCTGAACCCGGGGGTCCATCCACACCTTCTCGGCTCCCGCCCTAATTTGCTCGTAGCGTTCGCGTCCCGCGCGGGTACCCAACACGTAGCCCAGCGCTAAACCAAAAACGAAGAGAATCTTGCCCCTCATATAAGCCTCCGATATGTATTCCAATTTTGGAATGTATTCCTACAGCCCCCAGCGTAGCGGGGTTTTCCAGCGATTACCAGATACTCACCCGGTGGGCCGGGTCCAGCCACAGCTCGTGCTCCGCGGTCACACCAAAGGCCTCGTAGAACACGTCCAGGTTACGAGCAATCTGGTTACAGCGGAACTCTGAGGGGGAGTGCGGATCAATCTGGAGCAGACGCTTGGCCTCCTCCGGCCGAACGGCGAGCTTCCAGGACTGTGCCCACGATAGGAAGAATCTCTCCTGAGCCGACATGCCTTCCACGACCGGGGGCTCCTTGCCCTGGAGGGACAGCAGGTAGGCCTTCCACGCGATGGCAAGCCCACCGAGGTCGCCGATGTTCTCACCGATGGTGAGCTCACCATTAACCCGGTGGTCCGGAAGATCTCTTGGGCTCAACTCAGCAAACTGGTCGATGAGGACTCGTGTGCGTTCGTCAAACGCTGCCCGATCCTCATCGGTCCACCAGTTCTGGAGACGACCGTGCCCATCAAATCGGGACCCTTGGTCGTCAAAGCCATGACCGATTTCGTGCCCAATGACGGCGCCAATTGCCCCGTAGTTGGAGGCGGCATCCCGCTCGGGGTCAAAAAATGGGTACTGAAGAATCGCAGCCGGGAACACAATCTCATTGAACCCAGGGTTGTAATAGGCGTTCACGGTCTGAGGGGTCATAAACCACTCGTCCCGGTCTAAGGGTGATCCGATTTTGCGAAGCTCCCGCTGAAAATCAAACTCGTTCCCCGCCACAACGTTTGCCCACAAGTCATCCGGGCTCACCTGAAGGGTCGAATAATCTCGCCAGGTCTTGGGGTAACCAATCTTGGGGTTGAACGTNGCGAGCTTGTCGAGNGCNCTCTTCTTGGTCTCGCCGCTCATCCAGTCCAAGGCCTCAATGCTGNGGCGATAAGCCTCCAACAGGGTGTCCACCAGCTCATCCATTTGAGCCTTCGCCTCGGGAGGGAAATGGCGCTCCACATAGAGCTTNCCTACCGCCTCACCCATGACGCCTTCCACAAAAGAGACCGCTCTTTTCCACCGCGGGCGAATCTTCGGTGTTCCCGACAACGTCCTGCCATAGAAATCAAAGTGCGCGTCCACGAGTTCTGCACTCAGGTAGGGAGAGAAAGACCGCACAACACCCCAGAGCATCCAGTCCCGCAGGGCCTCCACGCTTTCGGAATTCCAGAGGGTTGCCAGCGCTTTGACAAAACTGGGCTGGCGAAGAATGACCTGAGCAAAAGCTTCCTCCGAGATTCCCGAGGACTCACGCCATGAATCGAGCGGGAAGCCCGCCATCACCTCGCGGAGCTCTGCCACCGAGGTCGGGTTATAGGTCGCCTCTGCATCCCTCGATCGCACGTTATCCCAGTGGTGGGAGGCGAGCTGAGTCTCCAGAGCGAGCACACGCTGTGCACGCTCGGCAGGCTCTTCAAGCCCGGTCAGCGTAAACACTCTCTCCAGGTGCGCGACATATGCGTCGCGAATCTCCTGAAAAGACTCGTCCCGGTAATAAGACTCATCGGGCAGGCCGAGGCCGCCCTGCTCGATGAACATCACATACTTCTCAGGATTCCCCGGGTCGTTGTCGATGAACAGTTGCCAGAGGCCTTCGCTGCCGCCTCGCTCGAGGCGCCCCAACTGAGAAACCAGCGCCTCTCGTCCCTGAACGTAGGCCTCAGTAATCTGAGCAAAAACCGCGTGCAACGGGGCCAGCCCGAGCTTCTCAATACGGTCCTCATCCATAAAGCTTGCAAAAAGGTCCCCAGCTTTTCGTGCCTCAGAACCCTCAGGCGCAGTGGCTGCCTCCTCGAGAATCCTGCGGACAGCCTTCTCGGCGTCCTCGGCAATGATGGTGAAAGCTCCAAAACGAGCTTTGTCGTCCGGAATGGGGGAGCGCTCCAGCCAGAGCCCGTTCATATGACGGTAGAGGTCATCACCCGGGTGAATCGAGGAGTCCCGCTCGTCAAGTTCTATACCGCTTGCAGCCACACCCCATACCCTAATCACCGTTTCAGGGAGCACCCTGGGCGGTAGCCTACGCAGGTGCCCGATGCCTCCCTGACGAAGCGAATTTTGGCACTCGCCATCCCCTCGCTCGGTGCTCTGATTGCTGAGCCTCTTTTTCTCCTCACCGACACCGCCATGGTGGGTCACCTGGGCGCAGAGGCTCTGGCAAGCCTGGGGCTTGCGAGCACCATCCTGACCACGGTCATCGGGTTGCTGATTTTCCTCGCCTACGCCACCACCCCGATCGTTGCTCGCCGCCTCGGTAGTGGAAATCGTCCCGGTGCCATCTCCGCCGGTATCGATGGCCTCTGGCTTGCTCTGGGTTTGGGGGTCGTGCTGGGAGTCCTCGGTTACGCCATGACACCGCTGGTAGTCAGCTGGTTTGGTGCCGCCAGTGACGTGTCGGCTGGAGCCGTGGCCTACCTCACGATTTCTTGGTGGGGTTTGCCCGGAATGCTCCTCGTCATTGCTGCAACGGGCTTGATGCGAGGTCTCCAAGACACCCGGACACCGCTCTGGATCGCCCTCGCCGGGTTTGCCGCTAACGCAGGTCTGAACGCTGTCCTGATTTACGGGCTCGGATGGGGTCTCGTGGGGTCCGCTGTGGGCACCGTCATTGCGCAGTGGGGGATGTCAGCCGTCTTTGTGGCAATCGTTACTCGGGAAGCACGAACCCACGAGGTCTCACTTGCCCCCGGGATGCTCGGTATCCAGGCTGCTGCTCGTTCGGGCAGTTGGCTACTGTTGCGAACACTGAGCCTGCGGATAGCGCTCATCGCCACGGTCGTAGTGGCCACAGGTTTGGGAACGAGAGAACTCGCGGCCTGGCACATTGTGTTCACCATCTTCAGCCTGCTTGCTCTGGCTCTCGACGCACTCGCCATCGCGGCCCAGGCATTGGTCGGCCACGACTTAGGCTCTGGCGATCTCTCTTCGGTGCGGCAGAGCACTTCCACGCTGATGGCCTGGGGTTTCTTCGCTGGTGGCATGCTGGCGGTTCTCACGGGGCTGCTCTCCCCCCTTATGCCCTTCGTGATGACCTCCGACCAGCCCCTGCGGGAAGTATTGGTGGTGGTCTTGGTGCTACTGGCCCTGACGCTTCCGCTCTCGGGTTTTGTTTTTGTCCTCGACGGAGTTCTGATCGGTGCCGGGGACGGCAAATACCTGGCTCTGACAGGGGTACTCAACGTGGCGATGTTTGCCCCATTTCTCTGGCTTGCGTCCGTCACCTACTGGGAGGTTTCCGGCATAAATTTGGGGGGTCTGCTGATGCTCGAAGCAGCCTTTGGCGTCAGCTACATTGGTGCGAGAGCTCTTACCTTGGGGCTTCGAGCTAGAGGCGAGAGATGGATGGTGCCGGGTGAATCACGCTAAGACGCGGACCCCCGCAACCTGGCGAAATGCCCTGTTTGTGGTGTTCACGATTAACGGTCTGGGCTTCTCCACCTGGTTGGCGCGGGTGCCCGCAATCCGTGACGGTCTCGACATCTCCACCGCCGAGGTCGCAGCACTGCTGTTCACAGGAGCTCTGGGCGCTGTGAGCGGCCTGGTGTTCTCCAGCCACATCATCGCCTGGATTGGGCAGCGCAACACCATCCTGTTCTTTGGTCTTCTCGGGCTTGTGGGTCTTGCAGGAATTGGTATCGGATCGTCGTGGGTCTCCAGCTATGCCCTCACCGTAATCGCCATCATCTGCGCGGGTGCGGGCAACGGGATCGCCGATGTAGCAATGAATGTCGAAGGCGCAGCCGTTGAGAAGGCCGTGAGCCGCAACATCATGCCGTGGTTCCACGCGTTCTGGTCACTGGGAACCGTGACAGGTGCGGGACTCTCTGCTCTGATGAGTTTCCTGGGGGTGGGCATCGCCCCCCACACGATTGCGATGGCCCTCGTGATGGCACCGGTGTTGTGGATTGTCTCTCGGGTCATTACCGACGACCGCGGGTCCGTGAGTGAGGAGGGAGTCTCGCAGCGATCCACTCTGGCTGACCGTCTTCGCGTGTGGAAAGAGCCCCGAACTCTCGCCATTGGCATCATCGCTCTCGGTATGGCGTTCGCCGAGGGCTCTGCCAATGACTGGTTGGCCCTCGCCATCGTGGACGGGCGAGATCAAACCAACGCGGTGGGGGCACTCTGGTTTGGATTTTTCACCCTGGGAATGATGACCGGTCGAATTGGCGGGGTCTACCTCCTCGACAAGTTCGGTCGCGTTCCCGTGTTGCAGTGGTCAGCGGCTATGGCCATTGCTGGTCTGGCACTGGTGATTCTTGTGGAGCAACCAGTGCTCAGTAGTCTCGGCGCTCTGATGTGGGGACTTGGCAGCTCTCTGGGGTTCCCGGTTGGAATGTCAGCCGCTGCGGATAACCCTGAGGGCAGTGCCGCTCGGGTATCTGCGGTAGCAACCGTTGCCTACGGAGCGTTCCTCATTGGGCCTCCGCTGATCGGTGGGCTGGGTGAATCCATTGGAATTCTTGCGGCGCTCTGGGTCGTCGTGGGAGTGATTGTATTGGCCTTCTTTGCGGCACCGGCGGCAAAGCCCCCGGTGCCCTAAACCCTCTACACTGAAAGCCCATGCGGCTCGTCATTGCAACCTGTTCTGTTGATTACGCGGGTCGACTCAGTGCTCACCTCCCCCTCGCCACCCGCGTCATCATGGTGAAGGAAGATGGCAGTGTCCTCATTCACTCCGATGGCGGCAGCTATAAGCCGCTCAACTGGATGCCACCACCGTGCTCCCTGGAAGTGCTGCAACCCGAGCCAGAGCAGGCAGAAGCCGGCGTTATCGAAACCTGGAAAGTCCTTCACAACAAAACCTCAGACCTTCTCATGGTCAACATCCACGAGATCCACTCGGACCACAGCCATCACCTGGGGGTGGACCCGGGCCTGATCAAAGACGGCGTGGAGGCAGACCTCCAAAAGCTGCTCGCGGACCAGATTGACCTTCTCGGCGAAGGATTCAGCCTTGTTCGACGTGAATACATGACCGCGATTGGACCCGTCGACATTCTTGCCACCGATAGCGATGGCGCCCACGTCGCTATCGAGATTAAGCGACGTGGCGACATCGATGGGGTTGAGCAGCTGACGAGATACCTGGAATTGCTCAATCGTGACCCCCACCTCTCTCCGGTGACCGGGGTGTATGCGGCCCAAGAAATCAAGCCGCAAGCGCGCACGCTCGCGGAGGACCGCGGCATCCGATGCCTCGTTCTTGACTACGACCAGATGCGCGGGCTGGATGACACCCACCACCGCTTGTTCTGACAGAGCATCCCCTAGGCTTTTGCAGTGCTGAAGTACCAGAGCGTCCTCCTTGATCTTGACGGGACCCTGGTGGACTCGGCTCCAGGAATTGTCTCCACCATCGCCTACACGCTGGAAAAGATGGGACGTGACGTTCCCGCAATGGCAGATCTCCTGCGCTGGGTGGGACCCCCGCTACCGCAGTCCTTCGCCACTCGGGGTGGCATGAGCTCCAGCGAAGCAGACGAAGCGATCACCATTTATCGCGCCCGGTATCTAGATGTGGGTGTCTATGACGCGAAGCTGTTCGATGGCGTTGCCGCTCTGCTTCGAGGCTTGGAAGACGCTGGCGCTCACCTGGCGATTGCCACCTCCAAGCCGACCACGCCGGCCACCGTCATGCTGGAACACTTCACACTGTCAGATCACTTCTCCGTGATTGCCTGCGCAGCGGATGATGAAACTCGCAGCACCAAAGCCGAGGTGGTGGAGGACGCTCTCACGGGACTGCGCGAGAAGGGTCTCCCCACCGACAACACGATTATGGTCGGGGACCGAATTCACGACGTGGAGGGCGCCGCCCAGCACGGCCTCGACACGATCATGGTCCGGTGGGGTTATGGCGGACCCGTCGAGTGGGAGCAGGCCCACCACGTTGTTGACACTCCCCGCCAGCTGCACCAGGCCCTGGGGATTCCTGGCGGCCAGGCGTGAGCGCCCATCCCCCCACCGGTGAGATTCCTCTGCCCGTAACAGGGTCCATCCCGCTCTATCGGGAACCCGCCGCGGAGAAAAAGATCACCAAGCCGCCACTGCTGTGGTGGGCACTCATTGTGGGTGCTGGCAGCATGCTGACTGCGATGACGTTCCCCGGTCAGACCGCGGGACTCTCCCCCTTCACCGATCCCCTGATTGAGTCTCTCGACATCGATCGCACCGCCATCTCCTTTAGCTACCTGCTCGCCACCTTGGCTGGTGCCCTGACGATGCCAATTCTCGGTCGATTCTTGGACAAATACGGCGCGAAGCGCGCCATTATTGTCATCGGTGTCCTCCTGATGACGGTCGTGTTTTTAGCGAGCTTCATCACCGAAATCATCGGCCTCACCGCGTCCTATGTGGGGCTTCGGATGACGGGGCAGGGTGCCCTCTCTCTGGCCGCCACCACCCTTGTCGCCCGAACCATCACCTACAAGCCTGGTTTGGCATTGGGAATTGTCGGTGCGGTGGGATCGGCAGGTATTTCGCTGGCCCCCGTGGGGTTGGAGCGTCTGATTGCCTTCACCGACATTGTCACCGCCTGGCGCATCGAGGCTGCATTGGTGGCCATCATTGTGCTCCCCATTGCGTTCTTGCTTCCCAAGGACCTCCCCCGCACGACTACCGAGACTGGCACCCACATCGTGATTGTCCCCGAGACCGGCTACACCTCGGGACAGGCTCTTCGCACCGGAATGTTTTGGGTGTTGGCGTCTGCGGGTTTCATGGTGGGCATGCTCTCCACGGGACTTGCCTTCCACCTCATCTCTATCCTCGGAGCCCAGGGGCTCAGCACCTTGGAAGCGGCCGCCAACTTCGTCCCTCAGACCGTCGCGGCGGTCGCGGCATCGCTGGGCCTTGGGGCCATTGTCGACCGGATTGACCCCCGGTGGGGTGTGGCGGGGTCGATGCTCACGCTGAGTGGAACACTCCTGTTGTTGCCTTTTGTGACCGACGGGATCAGCGGGATTGTTTTCGGGTTGCTGCTCGGAACCTCCATGGGTGCGCTTCGGGGAGTGGAAGCTGCAGCCTTCGTTCGCTACTACGGGCGAGGCCACATCGGAGCAATTCGAGGAATTGCGACATCCATTGGACTCGCCTCAACAGCACTGGGACCTCTGTATTTTGCCTTGGGCTTAGCCCTCTCTGGCTCTTACCTCTCCGCCAGCGTTCTGGCCGCCACCTTCCCGCTCCTGGTGGCGCTCGGCGCCATATTCGTCAAACCCCCACCCGCGCCCACTACCCTCGAGGCGTGATGAGAAGCCAGGTGGACCTTGAGACCCTTCCTCTGAGGTTCAACCCGCCCGATGGCTGGCGAACGCCCCACCCCCGCTGGATCTCCCTTTTTCAAGGTTTTCAGCCCGAACCGGACTGGAAGCCCTACCCCGACGCTCCCCCCATCCCCAACTCCTGGCCCTGGTGGGAAGAAAACGGAACCGCCTGGTACACCTTCTTCCGAGGCCTCGCACCGCTGCCGGCTCGAGCATTGGGCAACTGGTTTTCGCTGTCCGCTTTAGGCCTTTTCGCGATTGTGGTTTCTCCTTTTGCTCTCAGCGGGTGGCTCATTGCTGCCGGGGGTGTGGCGGGGCTGACCCTGATGATCCTCGGGATTCGTGGCGTTGTCCGGACGATCAAAAAACAAGCCGCGATGCCCCGCGATCCTTTCGATGCGATTCGAGATTGGGCCCAGCAACGCCGGAACGCCTACTTTGAGGAGTCCTACCGGGAGGCTCGCTCGCTTGACCCCGATGAACTCACCCTGGATGAGTTTGTGCAAGGCCAGGTTGCTACCTGGTGGGGCGAAAAGACCGAAGACGCAGCGAGTTAGTCACCACGAATACTGACGAGAACGCCATGGCGAGCCCCGCCACCACAGGGTTCAGCACTGCCGCCACCGCGAGCGGAATGGCTGCCACGTTATAGGCGAAAGCCCAGAACAGGTTCCCGCGAATGGTTCCCAGGGTTCTCCTGGCCAACCGAATTCCATCGGCAACACCCATCAGGTCGCCCCGGGTGATAGTCAGGTCCCCCGCACTCATCGCCGCGTCAGTTCCTGTTCCCATCGCAATACCGAGGTTCGCAGTGGCAAGGGCTGGGGCATCGTTGATGCCATCTCCGACCATGGCGACCTGGTGGCCCTCCGCCTGCAAGCGCGTAATCAAGTCCGCCTTACCCTCCGGGGTGAGGCCGGCTTCCACGCGATCGATTCCGACAGCTGCCGCAATCGATGTGGCGACAGATTCGTGGTCACCGGTCGCCATCACAGTTGTCAGCCCCAAAGACTTCAGGGCGACAATCGCCTCAACACTGGACTCTTTGAGGGTGTCGGCAATCTGAATAAGTCCTATGACGATTGACCAGGAGCCCACACCCACCACCGTGTTACCGGTGAGGTGAAGCTGCTCCAAATGCGCAGCGAGCTCCGGCGAGAGCGTAAAGCCTCGGGATTCGAGCCACGCTGGTCGACCTACTGCAACGGCGTCTCCGTCCACGGTGGCCGTGGCACCAAAGCCCGCCTCAGCACTAAAGCCTGTCGCCTCGGGAATTGCGAGACCGTCTGCTCGAGCTTTCTCCACGATGGCGCGAGCAAGCGGGTGCTCAGACCCCGCTTCAACCCCTGCGGCCCTCGCGAGCACGGTCTTCTCGGTGTGACCTGCCTCCACAAAAACAGCCAGCGCTTGCATGTTTCCCGTGGTGAGTGTTCCGGTCTTATCCAGCACGACCATGTTGATCGAGCGACTGTGCTCCAAGACCTCTGGCCCACTAATCAACAAACCCATTTGCGCGCCGCGACCAGTCCCCACCAACAGGGCGGTGGGGGTGGCCAGCCCCAGAGCACACGGGCACGCGATGATCAATGTCGCCACAGCGGCTTGGAACGCGATGGCGAGACTGCCATCGAAAATCATCCATGCGGCAAACGTGACCGCCGCAATGACCATGACAATCGGCACAAAAACCCCGGAAATGCGATCTGCCAGACGTTGAGCGTCAGACTTCCCCGTTTGAGCACGCTCCACGAGCTTCGCCATCCTGGCAAGCTCCGTGTCATCGCCCACGCGCGTCGCGGTGGCTTTCAGGAACCCCGAGGTGTTGATGGTTCCACCCAGCACGGTGTCCCCCACTGTGACCTCCACGGGGACAGACTCTCCCGTCATCATCGACGTGTCGATGGCCGCAGCACCCTCGGTGATCTCTCCGTCGGTGGGGATCCGCTCACCCGGGCGGACCACCATGACATCTCCCCGCTTCACCATTGCCAAAGGCAGAAGCTTTTCCACTCCGTCGCGTAGCACGGTGGCTTCTTTGGCGCCCGACTTCATGAGGGCTCGTAGAGCAGCGCCAGCATCGCGCTTCGCGCGGTGTTCGAGATATCGACCAAGCAACATAAATGTGGTGACGGCGGCGGCCACCTCCAAATAGATCTCGTGGCTACCACCGCCTGGTTGACCAAAAAGCTCAAGGGTCATGGTCATGCCGGGCATACCCGCGCCGCCAAAGAACAGCGCGTAGAGGGACCAGCCGAGCGCTGCTCCGACTCCCACAGAAATGAGGGTGTCCATCGTGGCGACACCGTGACGCGCATTAATCGCTGCGGCACGGTGAAAAGGCCACGCCCCCCAGGTCGCCACCGGCACCGCCAGCGCAAAGACAACCCACTGCCAGTAGAGGAACTGGAACGGGGGAACCATGCTGAGAATCATGACCGGGATCGTTGCAGCCGCGGAGAGCACCAGTCGATTACGCAGCGCAATCATGGGGTCTGGTTGGTTCGAGGGCTCCTCGGTGTGAACAGCTCCGTGATAGCCCGCGCTCTCGATAGCTTTCAGGAGAGCCTCGGGGGATACGTCCCCCACAACAGTGGCCTGCTCGGTGGCATAGTTGACGCTCGCGTCAACGCCGTCGACTTTGTTGAGAGCCTTTTCAATTCGCGTCGCACACGACGCGCACGTCATGCCCTCGATGTCGAGCTGGATGGGCAACGACATTAGGAGGGTTGCACTCCGACCATCGAGTACCCGGCTTCGTCAATCGCGGCTTTGAGTGCCTCCTCAGGAACTGCCTCGTCCGCCACCACGGTGACCTTCGAGGTGCCCTCGGCCTCCAGGGCAATGCTCACCTCGGTGACACCGGGGATTCCCCCCACCTCGGCGGTGACCGCCTTCACACAGTGCTGGCAGGTCATTCCCTCGACATCAACAATCACGGTGGACATAGCAACTCCTCTATACGTAGTGCTTCTCCCACGATAACCCCGCTAGCGCCTGGACTATTCCCCATTTTCAGGATTATGCGCGACCATAGAGGCATGTCACCCAGAGCAACGAAGCCGCAGAGGCCTTCCACCCTCCAACCACCTGTCTCCCAGGAGCTGCGCGAGAGGTGGACAGGTCTTGTTTTTCCCGGTGTGAAGACCCAGGAACATTTCTCTCCACTCGATGGATCCCTCATCGCCGCGCTGCCCCAATCAAACGCCGCCGACGTGGATTCGGCGTTTGAGAAAGCTAAGGCTGCCCAGCAGGCTTGGGTGGCGCTTTCGTTTGGCCAGCGAAAAGCGGTCATGATGCGCTTTCACGACCTAGTTCTTGAACACCAGGCCACACTGCTCGATGTAGTTCAGTGGGAAACCGGGAAGTCCCGCGCATCAGCGTTTGATGAGGTTGCCGACATTGCCCTCACCACCCGCTATTACGCCAACAGTGCAGAGCAACACCTTCGACCCGAGAAGCGCCAGGGTGCGCTGCCTTTTGTGACCCAAACCCGAGTGCACTTCCAGGCCAAAGGTGTGGTGGGGATGATCACCCCGTGGAACTACCCCCTCACCCTCCCCCTGAGTGACGCTGTTCCCGCCCTCATGGCGGGCAATGGAATCGTTCTCAAGCCCGACGCTCAAACCCCGTTCTCTGCGCTCTCAGCACTAGACCTTCTCTATCAAGCCGGACTGCCAGACGGTCTCTTCCAGGTGGTCATCGGAGATGGCCCTGAGCTTGGCACCGCCATCATCAACAACGCCAACTTCGTGATGTTCACCGGATCAACGGAAACCGGGAAAATCGTCGCTGAGCAAGCAGCTCGTCGTTTGATTGGCTTCTCCGCGGAACTGGGTGGCAAAAACCCGATGATCGTCTTGGACGACGCGCCTCTCGAGCGCGCACTCGAAGGAGCCATCACCGCGAGTTTCTCCAATGCAGGCCAGCTCTGTGTGTCGATTGAGCGACTTTACGTGCACGAAGGAATCTATGACCGCTTCGTGCCGCGCCTTATCGATGAGGTCGGCAAGCTTCGCCTCGGCACTGCGTTTGATTTCTCCTACGAGGTGGGGGCTCTCATCTCCGCAGAGCAGCTGGAGAAAGTTCAGGCTCACGTGAGTGATGCTTTAGAGCGAGGAGCAACGCTCCTCGTTGGAGGCAAACACCGCCCCGACGTTGCTCCGTTCGCTTTTGAGCCAACCCTACTCACCGATGTCACCGAGGGCATGATGCTCTGCCGCGGAGAAACCTTTGGGCCCGTGGTTGCGATCTACCGAGTGTCGAGCGACGAAGAAGCCGTCGCCCTCGCTAATGACACCAGTTATGGACTCAACGCCAGTGTCTGGGGCTCCAAGACTCGAGCCGAAAGTGTCGCCGTCCAGATCCAGGCAGGTAGCGTGAACGTGAACGAAGGATTCACCGCATCGTGGGCATCCACGGATGCCCCAATGGGCGGATTCAAAGAATCCGGTGTGGGGCGCAGGCACGGTCGCGAAGGAATCCAGAACTACACCGACGTTCAAACCGTGGCAACCCAGAGCGGGATGAACGTTGCCCCGCCGAAAGGTATGGGCGCAGAAGCGTTTACTCAGGCGATGACGAAGGGTCTTCGCCTCATGAAATATCTCCCCTTCAGGAAGTAGTCACCATGGCCGAGCCCTATTCCCTCGCCGGAAAACACGTACTCATTACCGGCGCCGGGAGCGGCATCGGTCGCCTCATGGCACTCGGCGCTGCCCAGCGTGGAGCAACCCACCTGGTGCTGTGGGATGTCAACGTGGCCAGCGCGAAAGCTGTCGCCACCGAGGTTGAAGCCCTGGGCGCCAGCGCACTCGCCATGACCGTGGATGTGTCGAAGAAAGCTGCTGTCACCGCAGCTGCCACCAAAGTCCTTGCGAAGAGTGGCCACCTCGACGTCCTGATCAACAACGCGGGCGTAGTCGTGGGGAAAAACTTCCTCGAACTCGAGGAAAAGGATGTTTCCCTGACCTACTCCGTGAACACCTTCGCGCTGTATTGGACCATTCAGGCCTTCCT
>JGI10211J34971_10002068_pt1 | contig 16504 bp, 17 predicted proteins | sample Etolagsediment_FD_34971 | JGI IMG/M metagenome (IMG submission 34971) | reverse complement strand
CCCGGTCCATTCCTCACCGGCTCCCGCCGGCAACATCCTCGTCGTCGGCTGCGACAACGGCTCCGTCCACGCCCTGGAATGAAGACCATGAAGCGATTGAGGGAAGCGTTGGTGGGCCTTGCGGTCCTGGCCTGTGCGGCGTGTCGGGCGGATGCGCCGACCGCGGGACGCGAGTGGGCCGATGTGGCAAAGGACTTCGAGGTCGAGGAGATCCTCGGGCAATGGCCTGCGGGCAGTCACCATGAGCGCGCCATCGTGGCGATGCGCGACGGCGTCCGCCTGGTCACCGAGGTCATCCTCCCGCCGGGCGAGGGGCCGTTCCCGGTCATCCTCATGCGCACGCCGTATGGCCGCCAGCAGGCCGCCCGCTACGCCGGCCAACACAAGGACAGCGGCTGCGCCTTTGTCGTCCAGGACACGCGCGGCCGGGGCGACTCGGAAGGGAAGATCGGGCTCGCCAACGAGAACGAGATCGACGACGGCTACGACACGATCGACTGGGTCGCGAAGCAGCCCTGGTGCAACGGTCGGGTCGGCGTCACCGGCGGCAGCGGCCATGGCATGGCGGCGCGCATGGCCTTCCTCTCCCGCCATCCCGCCTTGGTCGTTTCCGCTGGCGGAAACACCGCCGGCAACGCCTATCTGTACTGGTCGTTCGAGAACGGGGTGTGCCGCTGGATGCACGGCTGGTGCGAGTCCTTCCGCAACGTCCCGAAGGGCGGGCCGGTCCCAACCCTGCCGCCCGCCTACGACCTTGCCGCCTGGCGGCAACGCCTGGCGGCGGCCCAGGACAATCCGACCGTCCTCCTTGTCGACGACGGGTGGTACAACTGCTTCGGCGACGGCGGGGCGATCGACGACTTCATCGCCTTCGGCCTGACCTGCCGGGTGTATGGCAATGTCAACCTCCGGGCGCATGGCGAGATGAAGTTCGGCATGCCCTTCCCGCGCGTCTGGCCCGGGAGCGGCGGCCTGCCCTCCTTCCTCGATATCCTCAAGGGGGCCGAGGCCGAGGCCCCGTCGCGCCTGGCCTACTACCTGATGGGCGACGTCCGCGACCGGCAGGCCCCGGGCAACGCCTGGCAAACGACCGCCACCTGGCCGCCCGCCGGCTGCGAACTTCGCGCGTACTTTCTCACGTCGGAGGGAGGCGTCGTCCAGGCCCCGACGTCGGCCTCGGCCTCGCTTGCCTACCGCTACGACCCGCGGGACCCGGCCCCGACTCTGGGCGGCGGCCACACCTACGCCGGCCAGACCGAAGCCGACTCCGCCGGCCCCCTCGACCAGCGGCCCCTGCATGCGCGCCAGGACGTGTTGCGCTTCTATTCCGAGCCCCTGACCGAGCCGTTGACCATCGCCGGCAAGCTCGCGGCCGAGCTGCACTTTACCGCCGATGTCCCTGACACCGCCCTGATCGTCAAGCTGGTCGACGTCTATCCCGACGGCTTCGAGATGATCGTCCGCGAGGGGGCCGCCATGGCCCGTTTCCGCGACGGCCTCGACCGCCCCGCCCCCCTCGTGCCGGGCACCCCCGCCAAGCTCGCCATCGAATTCAACAGCGCGGCCATCGCCTTCAACCGGGGACACCGCATCGGCGTCTTCGTCACCAGTTCCAGCGTCCCCGCCTACCAGGCGCACCCCAACGTCTACGAGCCCGTGCCGTCCTATGACCAGGCCCGCACGGCCACCATCACCCTCCTCCTCGACAGGGACCATCCCTCGCGCGTCATCCTCCCGGTCATGCCGGCAAAATGACCGACCACCGTTGAGTGTCTCAGTCAGACCGGCCACAACGAGTCCGCGCTGCTCATCCCGGAGTCGTACCGGACGTCCGTCGGCAAGATGGAATTCCAGCGACCACCCACTGGGCACGCCAGGGAGTTCAGCGCGGCGGCGAGAGGCGAAATCCCTTACAATGCGCCGCATTCCCACTTCGGGGAGGGCGCTGTGCTGACGGCCAACGCCTTAGTGGGCAATATCGCAGCTCGGGCGGACGGCCCTCTCGTCTGCGACGCCGACACACGTGAGTTCACGAACAACGCATCAGCCAACCCGATGCTGAAACGCGCGAACCCTCGTCAGTGCTGGTACTGCTGAACCACAGGGAGCATGTTGCCGTGTCTTTCAGCAGCGCCGCAGGCGGCGGGCGCATTCGGCGTTGGTCGCCGGTAGTCCTGCCACCTGCGGCGCCCATCAGATCCCGGGCATGACGTTGCCGCCGCAGACCGGGATGTAAGCGCCGGTGATGAAGCTGGCCAGGTCGGCGCCATGATCGGCGACGACTGCTACGATGCGGCGCTCGATCGGATTTGGCGGGATATGGTCGACACCCGCATGCACATCACGGGCGGGCTCGGAGCGGTCCGCGGCATCGAGGGGTTCGGCCCGGAGTTCGAGCTCCCGAACCAAGAGGCCTATCTGGAGACCTGTGCGGCAATCGCAAACGTCTTCTTCAACACCCGTATGTTCCTGCTGCACCGCGACGCGGTCTACTTCGATGTTGCGGAAGTGCATTGCTGAACAACTCGCTTGCCGGCGTGGCGCTCAGCGGCGACCGGTTCTTCTACGTCAACCCACTGGAAACGGACGGGCAGAGCCTGTTCAACCATGGTTCAGCCGGGCGTGCTCCATGGTTCGGATGCGCCTGCTGCCCGTCGAGCATTGCCCGGCTCCTGCCGCAGGTCGGCGGCACCATGTATGCGCACGGGGCAGACGACATCTACCTGCTGCTGTACGGCGGATCCCGGACAGAAGTCGTTCTGGCCCACGGCAAGGTGAGACTGGAGCAGCGAACGGGCTATCCCTTCGAGGGCGAGATCACGTTGGGCGTCGGCGTAGACACGCCACAGGAGTTCACGCTCAGACTGCGCATCCCGACCGGGGCGCGCGAGCAGTTCGTGCCCGGAGAGCTTTACAGCTACACATCGCCTGTCACCGAACAGTGGAAGATCGTGGTGAACGGCAAGCCGGTGAACACGCCGCTGGTCAAGGGCTTCGCCGGGATCCGGCGCGAGTGGGCCGCCGGCGACCAAGTGACGCTCACGCTGCCGATGCCCTTGCGATTCAGCACCTGCGACGAGCGCGTCGAGGCGAACCGTGGCCGCATCGCGGTGAGTCGCGGCCCGCTTGTGTACTGCGCTGAAGAAGTGGACAACGACGGCCGTGTGCAGCGATTTTTCATGCCGCAGCTTCCCGAGCAATCCGACTGCGGACTCCGCACGATCGACGATGGTCCACTGAACGGCATGGTCGAGCTGCGTGTGCCGATGGGCGACGTCACGGGCAGTGCAGACCACATGAGGATGGTCCCCTACTTCGCCTGGAACAACCGCGGCAATGCTTCGATGATCGTGTGGACGCCGAGCGATAGAACGTCGGCGGAACAGGCGATGGCGGCCGGTCAGTTCGACGCCGCGAAGTACGGCACGGTCACGGCATCGTGCAACCAGCAGGACGTGGCTGCCGTGTGCGACGGGCACCGACCCCAATCGTCGGAGGACACGACCATCCCGCGCTGGACGAGCTTCTGGAAACGCGGGGAAGCACAGTCGATACGGCTGCTGTTCGATATTCCGCAGAGCGTGGGCAAACTGGGTGTTTACTGGGCCGCGGGTGACGGCTGTGCGCTGCCCACGTCCTGGACGCTGATGGTCCTCAGGGATGGCGCATGGACGCCGTTCGACAAGTACATCACCGATTCATACCGCGTGGAGGCCGACACGTACAACGTCATCCACCCCGCATCCGAGTTGGTCTGCGACGGACTTAAGCTGAAAACCACGCCGCAACCGGGGCAGTGTGTCGGGATCTTGGATATCGACCTGGACGCAAGTGAAAGCGCCCCTGGACAGTGAGGGGCAGGGCCAAGGTCGATCTAGGCCATCCCATCTTCTCTTGAATAGACCCACATTGCATGTATGGTACTGCGCAAACAGGGGTCTGTTTGATATGCATAGAATGGCAGAAACTGGTCTGTCTGCGTGGTTGACGAAGCAACGTCGGAAGCCACTGGTGCTCCGCGGGGCACGCCAAGTGGGCAAGTCCACGCTTGTCCGGGAATTCGCACGCAACCACGGCTTGCAGCTTGCGGAGGTCAACCTGGAGCGGAATCTGTACCTGAACGACCTGTTCGGTACGCTGGAACTGGCCCCGATCATCAGAGAGCTCGAAGGCGTGACCGGACGTTCTCTCGCCGCATCGGACGTTCTGCTGTTCCTGGACGAGGTGCAGGCCACACCAAACGCGTTGGCGGCACTGCGCTACTTCTACGAGGAGAAACCCCACCTGCCGGTGATCGCAGCGGGTTCGCTGCTTGAGTTCGCTCTTTCCGAGCATTCATTTCACATGCCGGTAGGCAGAATCCAGTACGCCCACCTCGGCCCCATGTCATTCCGTGAGTACCTGACTGCCATTGAGCCGTCTCTGCTGGATTGGCTCGACGGGCTCTCCGCGCACGCTCCCTCCCTGCCGCAGAGGATCCACCAGCGGCTGGCGTCGCAGCAACGGCAGTACATGCTGATCGGGGGGATGCCGGAAGCCGTCCAGGCGTATCTGGATACTGCGTCGTTCCATGACGTGCAAGAGACACACCGATCGATAGCGGACACATACTCGGACGACTTCTCGAAGTACGCCACAAAGTCCGAACTGGTCCTGCTGCAGAAGCTCTTGCGCAGCATCCCACGCAACATAGGGAGCAAGGTCAAATACGTCCATTTCTCGCGGGAAGACCTCGCCGTCAAGGTGCGCAATGCAATCGATCTGCTGGCAAAGGCTCGGGTCTGCACCAAAGTGCATCACTCCTCCTGCGCTGGCGTGCCGCTGAACGCGGATCAGTCGGAGCACGTGTACAAGCTCCTTTTCCTTGACGTAGGTCTGATGAGCCACATAACTGGCGTCCGATGGTCTGACCTGTCAGGCATGGGCTCCCGCGATTTGCTCAATGAGGGGAGCTTGGCGGAGCAGTTCGTGGGGCAACACGTGCTCTTCAGGCAAGGGCTCCACGCAACGCCGGAACTCCACTATTGGCTCCGTGAAGGCAAGCGTGCAAACGCCGAGGTGGACTTCGCCATCGCGCACGGCCCCCGAGTGGTCCCCATTGAGGTGAAGGCAGGCACGAGCGGCTCCCTGAAATCACTCCTCCAATACGCGTGCCTCAAACGTCCGGAATGGTCCATCCGGTACGACCTCAATCCGTTGTCCGTGCAGGCAGTGAGTCACGGTGTCCGGACCAGCGACGGGGTGAGGAACGCCACAACACAGTTGCTCTCAATCCCGCTTTACGCCGTTGAGGAGACCGGACGCCTGCTTGATGAGTGTGAGGAATCGCTGCCGTAGCCGCGTCGGCGGCGGTCGGTTCCGAAGGTCACACCCAGGCGACCTGAAACCTGGAAGTTGAGAAGGGAACGTGCTGAGCTCCCGGTGGCCCGGCATGGCGTCGGAAACAAGAAGCCAAAGAACGCCGACTATGCACTCCTCAGTACCCCGCCGGGAGTTTCTTACAACAACGGCAACGGCCGCCCATCAGATCCCGGGCATGACGTTGCCGCCGCAGACCGGGATGTAAGCGCCGGTGATGAAGCTGGCCAGGTCGGAGGCGAGGAACGCGACGACGTTGGCGATCTCCTGGTCCGTGCCGCGGCGACCGAGCGCCACGCCGTCCAGATACCACTGGGGAGTTCCGTCGACGTTGCGGTTCTCGCTGAGCGTCCACCCGGGGGCCACCTGGTTGACGGTTACACCGTGCGGCCCCACCTCACGTGCCAGTACGCGGATTACGCCGTCCATGCCCCGTTTGCCGGAAACGTAGGCCGACTGGTTCTTCCAGTACTGCATGGAGCACTCGGTATTGATCCCGATCACGCGGCCCCAGCCCTTCTCGATCATGCGGGGCACGAACGCCTTTGCCATCATCACGTTGTGCAACACGCACGACCGGAACTGGCTCTCGTAGTCGGCCTCGTCCTGTTCCAGAACACTCCTCCACGTGTATTGGATGACGGCGTTGTTCACGATGATGTCCGCCGAGCCAAGTTCGGAAGACACCACGTCGCGCATCGCTTCGATGTCCGCTTTCTGCGTGATGTCTGCCGGAACCGACGCGGCACGGACACCCAGGTCGTGCGCCTCGCAGACCAGTTCATCGGCCTTCTCCCGGTTCCTCAGATAGTGCACGGCGACGTCGGCGCCGGCCTTGGCAAGCGTGCGGACCATGGCCCGGCCAAGCTCGCCGCTGGCCCCGGTCACAACCGCTACGTGTCCTGACAGGTCGATGTTGATCATACGATGCTCCTACGTACAGACCGCTTGGTGTCCGCCGTCAACGCGTAGTGTGACGCCCGAAATGTATGCCGCCTCCTCCGACGCCAGAAAGACGGCAGCATGTCCGATATCGGTCGGGGTCCCGATTCGTCCCACCGGCACGCGGGTCTTGATGAACTCCGCCGGGCCCGGCTTCTCCCAATGGTGTCGCGTCATGTCCGTCAATATCATGCCCGGCGCAATCGCATTGCAGGTGATCCCGTGCTTACCGAGAGCCGTTGCAAAGCCGACCATGGTCATACGCATGCCCCCTTTTGACGCGCCGTAGTCGACCTGCGCCGGCCCCGTGACATTCTCGGCCAGCGACGTGATGAACACGATTCTCCCCCCGGTGCCCTGTACCATGAGTCTGGCGGCCATGACCTGGGAACAATGGAATGCTCCGGTCAGGTTGACGTCCAGCGTCTTCTGCCACACGTCGGGGCTCAGCTTCATCACGTCCACGAACGGGCAGATGCCCGCGTTGTTCACGAGCACGTCCACGTATCCGAGCCGAGAGAAGGCCTCATCGACCATGCGCTCGACGTCCGCCCTGTCCGCCACGTCGCAGGCGATGCCGACGGCATTGGGCGCACCGTCCGACCTCAACGCTTCCGCCGCCTCCCGAGCGCGGCCGAGATCCAGATCGGCGATCGCGATTGCCGCGCCCTTTGCGGAAAAGCACTGCGCTATCCCGAACCCGATCCCGCGAGCGCCCCCGGTGATAACGACGGACTGAGGTGTGTGCATGGAATGTCTCCTGGTTTGCATGAACAGAGCATTGTCCTGTTCCTACTCGGCAGCTGTACGAATGAAAACCGCTTCGCGGATCTTCGTGAAGGCGTTCTGGTACACCTGCGTATCCAGGAGCGGACGATCCTGAAGGGTCTTCTCCCCGTAAGCACCGGAGGTTTCCTGCGATCGGACGAAGTTCAATCTCACCCGCGCAGTGTCCGATCTCATCTGTTCCACAAAAGCCGTGGCCTTGGTATCGGTCATGACGTTCACGAAGACCCCCGGCATCGTCCGGGTCGGGCTCTTGGCGGAGATGAAACCCGTCTCGACATCGGCGGATGAGATCACATACCCCAAGTCCTGGAAGACTGACAGCGTTGCCGCGAATGCCACCTTCTTGCTGGTCTCGAACTCACGAGCCTGGATCGCCTGCAGTTCCAGACTGGTCAGTTCCGGGGCCGGGGTCACGCATCCTGCCACGAGAAGGCACGCAAGCAGCGCGATGAGCGCAGATCTCTTTGCCATGGGAATGCTCCCCTTTCAGAAGCTTGTCGACATGCTCTTGAAGTCGATGACCTGCTTGTCCGGACCGAACTTGATAATCAACGTCATCGTCCGTGACGACCGCTCGAAGCCGGACGTTCCGCTGCCCATGCCGAAGAGAATGATCGTTCCGTAGACACCCGCGTCCGAACTCTTGGTCACTGTCGCGTGTTTCTGATAGGTCCACACCTCGTTCCCGGCGGAATCGGTCGTGGCCACATTGGGTGCCCCGAACGTCTCCAGCACGTCCGCCTGTGTGGTCGTTCCCTTCTTGAGTGTCAGCTGCACATTCCCGTGCGTGAACGGCGACGGGTCACCCTCGGTGGACTCGCGGACACTGATGCAGGAGCAGGTCACGATCAGACAGCACGAGAGCAACGTGACACAAGGAGTTCTCCGTATTGCGGCATTCATCTTCTGCGACCTCCTATGTTGGTTCTATCCGCACCACGTTTCCTGTTGCGGCTTCTATACACCGCAGCATGCTCTTATGCAAAGCGATACTCAGAGCACACAGCCGTTCTCAGCCCCATTGGCTTCAGCCGAGCCGTAGGCGCACAGAGCAGGTCCTGATCGCCAAGCGGGATCCGTGCGACGGGACCAACGAGAGCATCGCGCCGATTGAGTCAATGACATCGCCGCCACTTCCCGTGCCGCTGTACCGACAGGGAGTCCCCCGGGAGCGCCGGTCGCCAGTCCGGCACTCGCTATGGCCCGCCTACCGTGCCGGCTTGGGGTACAGATGCAGCTCCACGGCGGTCTGGTCCAAGTCCCACGCACCCGGCGTCAACAAGCCGAGCCCCGGCAACAGCAGGAACGCACACCCGATAAGGTCCGCGACAGCAGTGCCGCTGAAGTGCCGGTCCACGGTTTTCGACGCTGACTCGAAGCCCTCTTTCCGCGCCTCGACAGTGAACGGTTCATTCCGCTTGACCGGGGTGCAGATGGGCGTCTGCCCCACGTAGAGCCCGTTCACCCAGACCCCGGCATCCTGCTGCGAGGCTGTTACCATCACCGGTTGCGTATGCGGCCTGAAGGCCGATGAATCAAACCGGAGCCGTGTGGCCTGGAAGGGACGACGGTGCTGATGTTCGTGTAGTCATCGGCTCCCCCGTAACCCCAGTTAGGGCGCCATCTTCCGCGCTTAACCCGCTCCATGCGTCCCATGGATGCGGAGCCAGGCATTTCAGTGCGTAGTCCGACACGGTTGTCGTCTTCAGCGCTGTCGGCGGTCGCCTACACGCGGGGTTGGTTCATCCCGGTCGTCCCGTCACGGGAGGGTGCCTTTCTGCGTCACCCATCTCCGGTAATCCTCCAGCCGCTGCTGCTCGGTCTGCTCCCGCGTCAGCGTCCAATCGTAGGCGTCGAGGAGTCGAGCGAAGTAATCCGAGGCGACCATCACGCGCCGGCAGCCCGGCAAGAAGCGCACACCCGTCAGATCGTCAGGAACGTCGATGGCCAGCAGTTCGCGCCAGCTGGTCGCGTCCCAGACGCTGACCGTCCGGTCGCGGTTCGCCACCAAAAGGCGGCGCGAATCGGGCGAGAAAGCCAGATCCACGGTCCGCCCCCAATGTCCCTCCATCGTCGCCAGTTCCCGGGAACGAGCCACGTCATACACGATCGCCGTTCCGTTCCCATACCCCACGGCGAGCAGTGCACCGTCATGCGAGAAAGCCATTGACTCCACGCTGTCCGTTTGCCCCTGACACTGCATGACGACATCGCCGTCTCGGGTATCCAGAACGCGCACCTCCCCGCGGGAACGCCCCGGCAAGGCCAGGTACCCCTGTGGAGCGAACAGTGCTTGATCACTGACGTGGAGATGAGTGTAGAGCGAGAGTTGATCGCCAGACCGGACATCCCATATCCTCGCCGTCTTGTCGCCTCCTGCCGTGACTATGTGACGGCTGTCGGGGGACCAAGCCGCACGTCGCACCGGTCCTTCGTGTCCGCGCAGCACGAGCCGCGCCGTTCCGGTGGATGCGTCCCACACGCGGGCTGTGCCGTCGAGACTGGCCGTGACGATCTCTCTGCCGCCAGGGGAAAAGGCAATGCTCTCGACGTGATCAGAGTGCCCCGGAAGCTCGGTGACCTTCTCTCCGGTAGGAACGTCCCAAATCCCGCCCGGCGTGCCGGACCTGCCCCCTGCAGCGATCCTGTCACCGTCGGGCGAGAGGGCCATTGCGTTCGTGGCAACAAGCGCCATAGCGCCCGCAAATCGCTGGAGCGCCTCTGCAGGCCAGAGTTTGGCCGAGCCATCCCAGCCTGCGCTCGCGACGAGGCGACCATCAGGAGAAAAGTCCAGGCTGAGTAAGGCACCATCATGGGCATCGAGCACCTCACCCTCTGTGCCGTTCCAGGTGTACCAGCACCTGACCGTGCCAACATGGAAGCCGGCGATCAGGCGGCGACTGTCGGGCGAAAACGCCGTACACATGGCCCCGCCCTGGTTCCGAGGAGAGAACGTCCGTAGGCGCTCGCCTGTGTCGGGGTCGAGCAACACGGCCTTCGTCCAGTCCACGTTCGACGCGACCAGCCGTCCGTCCGGAGAGAAGGCGACAAAATTCGGGCTGGTGCCTCCGGTCGTCACGGTCCAGACGCGCTCTCGCGTGGCCAGGTTCCACAGAACTGTCTGCTTATCCCCGCTCCCCGCGACAAGGCGACTCCCGTCCGGTGACAGGGCAATCGACGTGACGCCCTTTTGGCCACAGTCGAGTACCGTCTCCTCGCGGACAGTGTCGAGATGCCAGATCCTGACCGTACCGTCGCCATACGCAACGGCCACGCGTTCGCCATTGGCGAGGAACTCCACATCCGTGACGTTCATTGTGCCGGGCTTCCTCGGCAGGCTTCGGAAATGGACGTTCTCGCGGTTCTCCGCGACGTCGACAATCCTGACCCATCCATGGCAGTCGCCGACTACGAGCCACTTCCCGTCACGTGAGAAGGCCACCGTTTCGCCCCGTATCGATGAGAGGCCGTCCAGGAAGACCCCCTGCGCCACGTCCCAGAGCCGCACAGGTCCGGAGCCGCCACACGCGATAGCCAGAAGAGCACCGTCCCGTGAAAATGCGACGCACCTGGCACCCCCTCCGCCGGGCAGGAGAGTGAGCAGTCCCTGGTGGCACTGCCTCAGAAGATACCCCCATTCCCAGTGCCGGAGGCGCTGCGGGGTCTGCCATAGAAGCTCCACGGCAGGTCCCGGAGCCCCGGCCCTGATCTTCCCGGCGACGGCGGCGATCAGATTGGCGTAGTTCTTTTCCTCAAGCTCCGTGTAGGCCTTCTTTGTCGCCGCTTCGGCTGTCTCGGCTGCGGCCTGTGCCCCCACTGCGTCATTGCGGGCAATCAAGGCTGCGTTCTTCTCCTTGTTGACCTTGACGACGAACGTGGCGACCACAACTGCCAGGAGGACGGCAGCGGCGGCAATCAGCCTGACCTCGGTCTTGTGACGTGCCACGAACAGGCGGAGATGTCGCCAGAAACTCGCGTCTTCTGCGTCCGTCGCGTATCCTGCCTGCCAGTTCTCGATTTGCTGACGCAACTCCCCTGCGGCGATGTATCGGTCCTCGGAGCATAGTGCCAGGGCCTTCATGGCGACCGCCGAGAGGGCATCCGGTACGCGTCCCAGCGGGCAGTGGGGAAGGCCCTCCCCGGTCTGCGTCGACGGGGAGACGATTGCGCCTTCGCGTACCTTGGTCAGCACGTCGTCTGTCCTATGGCCTTCCACCGGTGCCCGAAGCGCCAGGATGCTGTAGAGAATCGCACCGAGAGCGTAAATGTCCGTGCGTTCGTCGAGGTCGCCTATCCTCCCCTCTGCCTGTTCCGGCGCCATATAGGCCGGCGTGCCCATGACCCGGCCGGCCATCGTGAACATCCCCTGATCCGCACGTTCGGAGGCAATTGCGCTAACCTCGGCGTGGTCGCCGCTTCCACCCTCATCCACCCTCAACCGTCGACCGTCAACCGTGCGAAGCACTTTGGCCAGCCCCCAGTCCATCAAGAGCACTTCGCCATACTCGCCGACCATGACGTTCGACGGTTTCAAGTCGCGATGAATCACCCCTTTGGAATGGGCGAACGCCACGGCGTCGCAGAGGCGGAGGAAGATGTTGAGCAAGTGGTTCAGGTTGTAGGTGGCGACTGTGTCCGGATCACCGTCGCGTAGGCGCACCAAGATGTCTGCCAGCGTCTCGCCGTGGACCATCTTCATGGTGTAAAACACGTCGCCGTCGGGGTTCACACCAAGCTCGTGTACGGGCACGATGCCGGGATGCTCGAGTTGTCCGGTGACTTGCGCTTCTTCCACGAAGCGCAGCAGGTGTTCCCGCGAACTCCGCAGTCCCGGCTTGACCACCTTCATGGCCACGGTACGCCGGATGCTCTGGTCGTGGGCTTCCAGCACGCTGCCCATGCCCCCCTCAGCCGTCACGCCCCCGACTGTGTACCGCGTGCCGTCGTTCTTCGGCAATGCGGGCTCCGCAGCATCGAGGCGAACGTCCGGCTCGATCCCCTGCGTCTCCAGGAACTCGGGGAAGGTGAGGGTGCGGCGTTCCATCGGTCGTCCTCCCGGATGGGCGGCTCTCAGCCGTGGCTCTGCGTCCGTGTCGTCCCGCTTCTCATGCACAGCGTCTCAGACGTTGTCCTGATCCTCCGCCAGGAACGCGGTCACATCGGACTGCAGCGCGGCGATGTGTGTAGTTGCTACAGACCAGACGATGTCGGGATCGACACCGAAGTAGCCATGAGCAATGATGTTGCGCATACCGACGATGTTGGTCCAAGGGTGGTTTGGCAGGGCCTCTCTCACCTCGCCCGGCAACTGACGCGCCGCTTCACCGATCACTTCGAGGTTGCGTACAACTGCATCGAAACGCATGCTGTCGGCGTCAAATTCCTCCCTGCCGATGCCTTCGAGATACTGCCCGATCTTCCGGCAGGCGTCAACGATGTCATCGAGGTAAAGGAGGGGGTCACGCGACACGGACAAGCTCCGCTTCGATGTTCTGCTTGAGTCTCGGCTTGAGGCTCTTCCGAGTCACTAGGTCAACTCGCCGTCCCAAGAGCGTTTCGAGGCGGCGCTTCAGTGCGAAATACCCGTCGAAGGTGGCTCCTCCCCGGAAACTCACGAGGAGGTCAACGTCACTGTCTTCGCGGAGTTCGTCCCGACTGGCGGACCCGAAGAGGGCCAATGAAGCGACTGAAAACTCCTCGGCCAGCTCGTGTCGGTGGGCTTTCAGGGCTTCCACTACCTGTTCACGTGTCATGCCTGGCTCCTCGTGGTGGCATCCGAGCATCTACAGGAAAGTAGTTGGACGGGCGGCGAAATCAAGGCAGTAGGCGGCGTGGTATTTCCCTCTGGCATGGCTGTGTTCCCCGGGGGCTATCGTCCGCAGCACAGGCGTCTGGCCTGTGCTTACCGTGGGAGCGTCCGTCCGGGGACGGACTCCATGGCGGCTGTGGACAGCCGCCCCACTATGAACCGGTTGCGTGGGTGCTCCTCGATGCACTGTGGATACTGTAGCGCGGAAGGGAACGGTAGGGCAAGGTGATTGGGCCGGGCTATATTCGGAAGTGTGTCTTCCCCTGAATGGGGGGCGAGTTGAGATGCATCGAGGGCAGAGACGGCAATGGCATTCGAGACATCGGCAACGCTGCTCGTGGAGATGAGGGATACGGGAAACGATGCGGCGTGGAACAGGTTCTATGACTTCTACTCGCCGTTGATTTTCGGGTTCTGCGTGCAGAAGGGATGCAGCGAGACGATGGCCCGGGACGTGCTCCAGGAGAGCATGATGTGGGTTCTGAAGCAAGTTCCCGACTTCCGCTACGACCCGGCCAAGGGCAAGTTTCGGTCGTTCCTGCTCCGGATCGTCGATTGTCGGATCAAGGACACGTTCAAGAGAGAGAAGTGGTATGTGTCGCCCGAATCGGGAGGGAACGACAGTATGTCGGGTCACTGGATCGCGCGCATCGAGGACTCGCGGGTAGACGTGCCGGGGGCGGACTGGGACGCGATGTGGGAGAGAAACCTCCTGGAACAAGCATTGGCGCATGTGGAGCAGAAGATCCAGCCGTTGACGTTCCGGTCGTTCAAGCTGTATGTGATCGAGGACCGGCCCGTCGAAGAGGTGCAGAAGGAGCTCGGCATCGCGGATCGGAACGCGGTCTATCAGCACCGCAGCCGCGTGATCAAATTGCTGAAGAAGGAAGTGGCGGAACTCGAACAGGAGATGGGAGCGTGAAGACAGACGAAGCTCTATCAACCGCTCTGCGTGAAGCGTTGCGCGGCAATTCGACCGTATCCCTGACGGCTCCGGACGATGTTCGGGACCGGCTTGCCAGCATTCGCCGCTCGCTGTTGCGCAATCCGGTTCCGGACAGTTCGGTAGACCACATGCTTGTCGTCCGTGGCAGTGACGAGTCGTGGTATCGGCTCAGGGGGCCGACCGAGATCGGTGCGGCCGCCGACAACGAACTGTGTCTGGACTCTCCTTTTGTGTCGGGACGCCATTGCCGGATCGAGTCAGATGGCGATGTGTGGGGCGTGAGGAATCTCGGCGCTAAGAACGGCGTGGTGGTGAATGGGGAGCGGGTTGAAACGCGTCCCTTGCGAGACGGGGATGTCATCCGCGTGGGGGATGTGACGTTGGTGTTTGTGAGCCGGGCGGAAGAACTGCCGGAGGAGTGATGGACGGGGCCGTGGCGGCTGTGGGCCACGTCAGGCGACCTGGGAGTCCGACCCACGATAAGGCGGCTCATGCCTGCCGCGAGAGCCACAGCGGCACGCCAGCGCGTGTCGCTGCTGCTCGAAGGCGTGAATCGAGCGTCGCGATGGACAAACCGCTGTCGATGGCCAGACTGAGGTACGCCGCATCGTAGGCGGAGAGCTGGTGCTCGCGCGCGAGGGACAGGAGCTGAGGCATGGCGTGCGTCGGCACGGAAACGACTTGGATCGGGAGCGCCTTTAGAAGTGTCAGGAATCGGTAGCTGTCCGCCTCTGTTTGACGCCCCCGACGTTCCGCAACGACCAACACATTCGCGACTTCCATGGGCCAAACGGAGGGGACCTTGGCGGAAGCCTCGGCCAGCGAGTCGAGTACCCGATCTGCGTACTCACTGGCTTCGTCCTCGAACGCCCACGACATGACTACCGAGTTGTCCACGACGAAGTCGCTCACCGACGCCCCTCCTCGATCAGCTCCCGAATCGTACTGTCTCCAAGCGACTTGCCCGCCCGGAAGTCGCGCAAAGCAGAAATGACGTCCGCAATGGGCGTTTCCCTCGCTCCCTCAGCGGGTACAAGGCGAGCAACTGCGACGTTGTGCTTGGTGATCGTTATCAGTTCGCCCCGGATCACTCGGTCAAGAAGCGCCGAGAGATGCGTCTTGGCTTCGTAAGCACCAACAGTGGTCATAACGAGGGCTCCAGAGATGGATCAGTTTAGACTGGTCTTAATCTAGTCTGATTGTAGACGAGAGGCAAGACGGGTGGGGAGGGTTATCAGGGCTACTGCGTTCTCAGCGGTTCCGCTACCGTCCCGGGAGCGCCGAGGCCCACCTCGGCAGCTTTCTGAAGCCGAGCCGGGGCTCGGCGTTCCCGGGAGAACTCCCGCCGGGTCACATTTCACCATGGGGCGTCAGCTTGCCACAAGGTGCTTCATCTGCATGCATTCCGTCTCAGAACAAAACCGCCCCGGGAGGGTTATATTCGACAGTGTGTCTGCCCCTGAATAGGGAGCGCTTCAGTTGACACGGGATGTCGAACCCGGGGTCGGCAATGGCATTCGAGACCCCAGCTACGTTGCTTGTCGAGATGCGGGACACGGGAGACTGGCCGGCCGATATGCCTGATTCATCCACATGGCCATCGTTCAGTAAGCGGCGGGCGGCGCATCTGCGGCTCGGGCAACGGGGGGAACGGCTGGCGGCACGGTTGCTGCAGGAACTGGGGCTGGACGTCCTGATGCGGAATTACCGGCATGGGAAAGGGGAAATCGATATCGTGGCACGGGACGGAGAGGTGCTCTGTTTCGTGGAAGTGAAGACGCGGCGTCATGCGAGAAGAGGCCGGCCGGCTGATGCGGTGGGGCGGGAGAAGCGACGGATGATCGCGCAGACGGGACAGAACTATCTGCGCGAGCTCGGCTGGCCGCAGGTGGCGCATCGGTTCGACATCGTGGAACTCGTCATCCCGCGGTGGCAGGTCGAATTCGCAGCGTATCATCGGGCCGCGTTCACGGACGAACCTCAATCGCGGCGAGGCCGGAACCAGAGAGAACGCCAGTAGGCGCGGTCGGTGGCGTAGACGTCGATGGGGTCGGCGTCGACGTCGAGCGCCACGGGCAGAATGCCGTAGCGCTTCATCTCGCGGACGTAGTGGTCGTTGGGGCGGAAGCCGGGCATATCGAAACGACCGATACTGTCCTGGATCGCTTTAGTCTCACGCACGAGGGCGAGCAGGATCTGGTAGTCGGAGTCGTCCGTGTCGGCGAGGATGCTCGGCTTGCCGCTCTTGCGTGTGCAGGCCTGGTAGCCGCTGGCTCGCCTGGCAAGCGGGGCGAGCAGCAACAGGGATTTCTCCGGGCGCGTCAGGTTGTATAGCAGGTGGCGCGACATACGGCGCTGCATCGGCGTCTTGCGCATGCGGCCGGCCTTGACGTCCATCAGATCGACCGGACTCTTGGGCAACGCCATTTCGCCGGAGTGACACGCGTTGCAGCGCCGCGCATAGACGTCGCGAGCTGCTTTGGCGGCCGGCCAGTCAGGCGCAAGAGGATCGCGCGGCACGGGGCGACTGGCCGTGCGGACCTCACGGATTCCCCCCGTGCCAAGGGCGGCGTACGTTCCCGGATACACCGCACCGGAATCGATCCACAGACGCACGGTCTTGAGTTCGAGCGGCGTCGCTCGCACGCCGTTATGGCTGC
>JGI10211J34971_10002066_pt1 | contig 16514 bp, 20 predicted proteins | sample Etolagsediment_FD_34971 | JGI IMG/M metagenome (IMG submission 34971) | reverse complement strand
TGAATAAAAAATTTAAGGAGAACAGAATGAAAAAACAAATAGTATTTTTTGTTCTAATTTTGCTATTTTCGAGTACTCTCTTTGCTGATGTGGACAGTCTTGTATTTGTCGATCCAACTCAAGGATTTCCTACAGTTCTTACTGCAGATGCACCTGATACAATGGCTATTGTATTCCAGGCTCTAGATGAAACCGGAGCATTTGTGTCAGGACTCACGATGGATGAATTTACTGTTTATTTTGATCTTGAGAACTGCGAAAATGTATCTCTTGTTGAAGGCGCGAATGTTTATACATTGAGAATCGTGCCCTATGATTTTGCTAGTGAAGGGACCTTTACTATTTTACTTTTGTATGATGATGGCACCAAAGACACGGTAGAAATCTGTGTCGTTGACGGCGTTATGTATACTTTTAGCCCACTCATTGAAAATGGACTTCTCTGGCTGAAATGGTATCGTAATACAGATGGATCTTGGAATTATAATTCCCAGTCCCATAACCTCGGTATTACTGCACTTGCGCTACAGGCATATCTCGGAAGGGGATATGATGTGTATTCTCCAGTCCATGGAGATGTTGTTTACGATGCTATAAACTTCATACTCACACATCAATGGAGCGGACCCTTCTATACTTTATCAGGAAGTTTGATGTATGAGAACTGTATGGCGATCGTCGCACTTGTGTCAGCATTGAAAACAAATCTTCCTGCAGATCTTGATTCATTGATAACTAATGCACTTCCAGCCGCACTTGCATATATTACCGATCCTGTTGTTGAAACCTGGGATAGGGTAAGCTGGCGATATAACAGCGGTTATACCAGCCAGGACAGCGGCGATATGTCTGTGAACCAGTGGGCGTATCTTGCACTTGAGGGAATGGAATACACAGATAAAGACATCTGGAACAAGATCTACAATTATATGGATTATCACAAAGGTACTGACGGTACAAGTGCATGGCTTGGCTATCAAGCAAACTACACCCGTCCCCGCGGTAACACGATGGCAGCGATATGGGGTCTGAACCTTGCCGCGAATCATGGCGTCGCTGCTGCAACATCTTTGGCAGACAAATGCTATTATTATGTTACCAATGGCTACACACCGACGAGTCTTATCAGTGCATACGATCTTCACAACCAATGCGTCTATTCTGGCGCGGGATACTATTATTATATCTATGAGTTTGCCAAAGCTTTTGCACTTGGTGGAAAAACTCAGATACATGGTGAAAATTGGTATAATACTTTATATTCAAGGATTGATGGACAACACTGGGTAGATGCTGCAAATGATTATTACTATTGGAGAACAAGCTGGACTGATCCAACAGGATATTACATCGCTGGTAGCGGTCTTGGAGATCATGGAAACACCGCACTGGCATTACTTGCTCTCGAAGTCGGAACAGTTCCGGATGACAGCAGGATCACAGTGAAACTTCACGGCGCCAGAGATGATGAACTGCATCTCATCGTGTACGATGGTGATGGAAAATTTGCAGGTGTGAATGAGTATGGTGTTTGGGTGACAGAAATTCCAAATTCACAATGGATCTCCACAGGTGCAATTCAGGAATTGAGCATAGATCTTGCAATGGCTGCAAATCTTACAGTTGAGATCTACAATACAGGTAATGATTCTTCTAATTATGAAATCATCATGCAATCCTTTGTAGGTGATAATATGACGAGTGAATTCACTCATGCTGGCGTTGTTCAAGCTCAAGAAATTTTGGGAACCAGCGTAACTATTAATGCCATCGGCGGACTGACGATCTACACTTCACCTCCTGAAGAATTCCCGAATATGATGCTCTCTCTAGACTCTAAAACCTTTGATGCATATGCACCAGGCCAAGGACTCTATTTTAATTTCGATATCATGGAAATTGGCGGAGCTAAATCTCTGTATGATATTGATATCTATGCAGATGATCTTGTTGACAGTTACGGCAATATTGTTCCTTCAGATAGTATATTGATCAATCCGACTTTTATTGATTCGATCTCAGCTTCGGGACAGGAGACTGTCTATTGCGTTATCACTGTGCCGATGGATATCGTTATGGCTAATACCTACAGTGGTAAGATCTATGCAGAAGCCAGCGGAATTGGAAGGAAGAGCATCAGTCTCTACCTCGCTCCTGATTCACTCGTTCTGGATGTAGTTGATGATACTGGCGGATTTCCTGCTTCCGGCAGCTCAACTGTCAAATACACAATAAACTATGGCAATCCTCTTACCACTACACTGTATGGTGTGGACATCTTCGATCAGCTTCCTGATACATCCTACATGATCTTTAAGGACTGTTCGGGCAGTGGTGTTTATGATACGGATAACCATCTTGTGTACTGGCATTTCGATGAGCTTCAAGCAGGAGAGATCAATCAGCAGGCATGGGTCGAAGTCACGGTAAATCCGAATCTTGCAGATACTGCAACTGTCATGAATAATGTGTCACTCTCCAGCGACTTGCCTACGATATATGCAAGCATCGCAACCAGTCTTATTCCAATGTCTACGATCGATGAACCATACTTTAGACCAAATCCCTTTAATCCGGAATTATATACCGGTGAAACATTTCCAAATTTTGATGATCCAACTTCTCCCCTCACCAAGCTGAGAATTTATGATTCCGCAGGTGAGCTCGTAAAAGAAGCACAAGATGTCGGCAGCATATCATTGCTGTGGGATGGTAAGAATGAATATGGCGACTATGTTGCTAATGGTGTTTATTTTATCATCGTTGAAAATCAGGCTGGCGAGAAACAGATCGTTAAAGTAGCGATATTACGCTAGGAAAGGAGATAAAAATGAAAAAATATAAATTAATCAAAACATTACTTTCTTTCGTAGCAATACTTGGATTATTCACATCCTTTGCATTTGCAGAAGAAGATCTTGCAGGTGGTCAGGGAGGTGCTTTCCTGAGAATCCCGGTTGGTGCTCGTCCAGCTGGTCTAGGAAATGCCTTTACTGCCATTGCAGATGACGGCTCTGCTCCTTTCTTCAATCCCGCGGGTCTGTGCCAGATAAAAGGCACACGTGTGGGTGCAATGTACAATATCATGAGTCTGGACAGAATGAACTACCAGGCATCTATCATTGTGGGCAGTAAGCGTGATGCAGCTCTTGCAATTACCTTTAACAGCTTTGGCGTGGGTGATATCATAGAAGTGCTTCCCGGTCAAGGTCCAAGCGGTGATACGTTCAGTGCCACTGATATGGCTATCGGTATTACTGCAGGCGGAAAGATCATTCCTTTGCTGAGCATAGGCGGAGGAGCGAAATACATAACGCAGTCTATTGATGAAAACAAGGCTACCGGCTTTGCTTTTGATCTTGGCGCATTGGTGGCTTCTCCTGTTTCCAGTGGACTGATAAAGCAGATACGTGCTGGCGCAAGTTTACTCAATCTTGGTGGAAAGATGAAATGGGACACTGATTCTGATCATGAAGATGAAATACTTCCCATGCTGCGACTTGGTGCTTCTGCAGATCTTCAGCTCACCTCCTTTGATGTGATAGGGACTGCGGAAATATCTCAGTCACTTGGACGCGAAGGCGATCAGAAAAATGATTTCAAACTGCATCTTGGCGTTGAGGGATGGCTTGCAAATCTGTTTGCAATACGTGCTGGTCTCGATGGAGAAGATTTCACAATGGGTGCTTCTATCCTGTTTGGCGATTTCCGCTTCGACTATGCTTATATTACTGATTATCTTGATGAAGGTGCCACACACAAACTTGCAATTGATCTAGGTTTCTAAGTAAGTAAAGAAAGAAAACTTATATTAACGGCTTTATCCCAATTTATTTGGGTGAAGCCGTTTTTCTTTACATCCAAACTTGACAGTAGATTTAGTGTCCTTACATTATAAATCGTTTAAATCGCTTTTTAAAAGATACATAGGGGGTGACTGGTTTCGACAGGGACTGCGGAGGTAAGAATAGCATATCGGGCAGATTACCTATCCCGTTAAACTTGGTGATGCTAAATTGTAAATGCAGATGAAAATCTAGCACTAGCTGCATAATCATGCAACTCATTTGATAGGATGGTGCCATTGACAACCTGTTAAATGCCGTTTTCAATGGATTAGATACTGCGATGTCTATACACAGTATTGAAGCTCATAGGCTTGGTTTCGGAAAGGTTTGTGCATTGTTCTTTCTGAAATGACCAAATTACGATGTTCTAAGTATGTAGAATTTCTTACAGCCAAATCTCTGGACGCGGGTTCGACTCCCGCCACCTCCACCAGTCTTCGCTTGGAGCAGAGCGGATAGCGAAGACTAACACGCCGTCTTGTCAAGGCGTATCCGCCAGCCGGCGGAGAAGACTGAAATGAAATGAAGGCGGTCTGATAACTTCAGTAAACCAAAAAATTTGCTCCAAGACTACGACTTGGCAGGCCATTATGAATACTTTTCACTACGTTTATATCCTTCAAAGCGAAAAAGATCCTACAAAACATTATACGGGATTTACGGAAAATTTAAAAATCGTTTGAAAAAACACAATCATGGAGAAGTTCCTCATACTGCTAAATTCAAACCTTGGAAAATCAAAACCTATCGCATTCGAAAATAAAGAGAAAGCTACATAGTTTAAAAATATCTAAAAAGTCATTCTGGAAAAGCATTTATCAATAAACACTTCTAATTGTAGTTAAGCAAAAAACGTCAGGTTTCTGCAATACATCATGATAAAAAGACTGATACACCGTAATGAAATGAAGGCGGACCTGTTATTTCAATCAATTTAATTTTTTGTCTTTTCGTGCCTTTCGTTGTTAATTTCCTGAACTCATCAACACCAATGATCCCACAGGAATGCCAATGTGTCCTGCAATTACGTCACATTTTACTCTAAGAAGGAAGAAAATTTCCCGTTTCTCATCGGAGAGTCCTTCATAATTGCCTTGTCCTTTGCTGATGACCATATCTGTTTTTCGGAAAAGTTCTCTGAATTCTTCACTGCATTTTGAGAGAATTGTACCTGGCACTGCTGATCCTGACGAAACGACCTGAGCAAACTTCTCTATACCGGCATGGATTGCATCCTTCTCAACGACATCATTTATGACAGGAGTTCCGCGCACACCAAAGTACACTTTTTTATCAGTTAATTGCTCGATAAGAAGTCTGTCAAAAACTGATTCGCCTGCATTATCACCAATATAAAGAATAGTATCAGAAGTCAATAATCTCTTTTTAAAGGACTCATAATCATTAATGGTAAGTTCCGTGTGAATGATCGATTCTATCTCAGCTCGGATATCAACTTCGTGGTGAATTGCAAAATCGATCATATTGCCGGCAATAGCCATTTTGATGGCAGTGAAAAGGGGATCGCCGCTCTTGGCAATGTGTTCTTCGCAGAAAGGAACGAGTTCGAGTGCTTCATCCGTACTTTGGTTCTTTATGTATTCATATGGATCTTCCACTCCTGAGATTTCGCGCATTTTCCCATAGATGAATTCACCGATCTCCGGGGAGGTCATATCAAAAGAAATTTTTGGAAAAAGCATGCCTACTTCATCGATGAGATTTTTAATAATTTTTGGGTCATCAGTAAAGAGCCGTGCTGCTCTCAGCGCTTGCTGAACATAGCAGGGGAAGCATTCAAAATAGGTTTTCATTGGTTCCTTTCATTTCAAATTATAGTCGATCGAGCCATCAGGCAGCATATTGTCAGGATGATACTGTCTGCTTTCTTCCATTTCATAGCGCACACATTTTGACCAGTCACCATGGCAATAATCTCTCACCCATTTTTCATCGAGTTTACCGGCTTCGAAATAGTACTTCATCGGGCATACATGGTACCATTTACATTCTTTATTTTCTTTTTGAGATTTCATGATCATTGAGTGTGAAGAAAGTATGAGGTGGGATTGTTTGTCAAAAAAGTTGGAAGGTTAGTCCGGCTTTTCCCGATCAGTCTTCTCCATTATCGTGGATACGACCCGACAAGTAAATCGGGATACGCCGCGACAAGAAGGTTAGAAGGTTAGAAGGTTGAAAGGTTGGAAGGTTGGAGGTTTGGTTTACGGAAATGTTGACAGTATGATACGAGGGCGTTGAATCTCATTATGAATGATAAGAATGAAATCATAGAGTTTACGCCGATTGGAGTGATTCATACACCCCACAAAGAGTCAACAAAAACACCGATACAACCGGTATTCGCTAGGGGAATACAGGGAACGGTTGAGATTTATCCTGAGTTTGTTGAGGGTCTCGAAGATATTAAGGATTTTTCGCATATTATTCTCTTATATTATTTCAACCAATCATCGAAAACCATGCTCAAAGTCAAACCGTATCTTCAAGATAAATTACGTGGTGTGTTCGCAACAAGAGCACCACACAGACCGAACAAAATCGGCATGAGTGTGGTTACTCTTCTCAAGATAGAAGAAAACATGGTATATGTTGAAGATGTGGATATGCTTGATGGGACTCCATTGTTGGATATCAAACCATATATTAAGCGTTTTGATTCGAGGGGTGATATCCGTTCAGGTTGGCAGGATGATGTTTCTGAGGAACATGCACAGGTCAGAGGAAAACGGGATTATAAAGAAAAAGAGGAATGATCATTTCTGACCATTCCTCACGTGTTATTTAACAATTTTCAGCGTGGGCTTTTATGTTTGCAATTGCATTTTCAGCAGCTTTGATGAGCAGGTATTTGGTTGGAGCTGTAGTAAGAAGTGGATGTGTTCCGATCTGGAAAGAGACAAGTTCATAGACAGTTACAGCTTTTTGAATAGCAAGACTGACCGTGTTGATCATTTCTCCAACTGATTTTCCACCAAGNATTTCACTCCCGATGATCTCACCATTTTCAGGGGAAACGATCAATTTTACAATNAGTTGATTAACACCTGGTAAATTTCCGGGATGGCGATCGACGTCTTGGGCTTTACCAATAACAAATTGTACATTAGCATCTCTTGCAGTCTGCTCGATAGCACCAGCAGACGCAAAGACTTTACCATGGATCTCAGTCGAGAATACAGAAAGTGTTCCGGCAAAGTTTCGCAGCAGTTTTATACAAAATAGGTTATATCCGAGGACACGGGCTTCTGCAGTTGCTGTGGATGCGAGCATAATATTATCAGTTCGTCCGGTAATAAATCCTCGGGTCTGGGAACAATCACCAACGGCATATACATCTTTTGCAGACGTTCTAAGATAATTATCAACGCGGATCGCACCCAGTTCATTGATCTCAATTCCTGCATCCTGAGCAAGGCAGCAGCTTGGAGTATATCCAACAGCGCTGATCACGATTTCAGCTTCGATAGTTTGACCGTCAGATAACAGAACTCCCGTGACTTTTCCGTCTTTGCCAATGATCTTCTCAACTTTTCGGCCTGTGTAAAGATTGATCCCTGATGCCTTTACAACATCGTCTGCCTTTTCGGCAAAATCGGTTGAGAATGCTCTGAACAGGCAGTGCGGTTCTGCTTCGATGAGGGAGACGGTTTTATCTTCATGTTTTGCAAGCTGTTCTGATATTTCCACACCGATAAAACCAGCACCGATGACAACGATGTGTTTTGCTGCATCGGTTCTTTTCTTAAGCTGCTCGATATAGTGATAGCTTTTTTTAATATATTCGACACCTTCAAGATCATATCCTTTGATGAATTTTGGAATGAGTGGAATAGAACCGGTTGCTATAACAAGCTTATCATACATAAATAACTGTCCTGATTTAGTTTCAATCCTTTTTTCATCAGTTTGTATAGCTGAAACCGTGTCGACTAATACTTCACCGCCAGCATCGATAAATGGCTTTGGTCCCATTTTATTCTGATCAACATTGTCGAGATCGTGGAAAACATAGGGGATACCACATGGCACAAGACCCTTTTCCTCCTCTTTAATCATTAAAAAAGTTTTCTCAGGATTCTGCTTCTTGGCAGTTACACCTGTGATGATCCCGGAAGGACCTCCACCAATAATGATGACATCATACTTTTTCATTTTGAAATCCTTTCTTCATTGTGATTTGTTGTATTTTTTGTATTGAAAATTATTGTGAAATGTCGTTACGCAGATAAGGTTCGATTTAGATTGTCAAATTATATACCAATGTAGTAAGCAAAAATTATACAATCTATCCTGTACTGGTAAAAATTGATGTATATATATAATGATTCAGCTATCAGATTGCTTTCATCAAACGATGTAATGTGATGAAATTCTTAACTGAATTTTCATAAAATTGTGGATGATACAGCAAAAATGCAGGATGAGATAGAGGAAAAAGCGTAACTTCATCGACGACGAATAATTTTGCTATGTGTTCTGAAAATTCCTTTTTGGCAAATTGCTGAAGTCCATATTTTTCAAAAAGATCCTTTGTTGCGTAATATCCCAACGGGACGAGGATGGAAGGATGAATCGCTTTAATTTCTTGATCTAGATAATACGAACATGCATTAATCTCACCTTGCTTCGGGCTTCTGTTTTTGGGAAGTGTACATTTGATGAGATTGGTCATATACAGTTCATTTTCCGGAATATCTGCTTCTTTCAGAAGTGAGTGTAGGATCTTTCCCGAAGGTCCAATAAACATTCTGTTTTCTTTATCTTCCAATTCGCCAGGTGCTTGAGCAATAAGCATTATATCAGCATGTATGTTTCCCTCTCCTATTAGTGCATGAGTTCGGGTTTTATGAAGTGAACATCGGGTGCAGGTTTGGAGTTCTTCATGTGTGAACATGATCCTTCCTATGAGAAATTAGAACATAAGATGGGTTCTGTTTTCTCCTTTTTTCCATTCATCCTCAATCGCATCCATATTGTCAGTAATGCGGTGAATAGCGCTCTCAATTGTGCCTTTTTTGATGATAATACAGACAAATTTTTTTCTTATACGTTTAATATTTGGTCCAAAAATTTTCGAAACAGCGACATTCACTTTTTCGACAAGCAGAAGTGAACTGATACCCCTTGCTTTTCTGGGATTAGCATGGACTTCTCTCTCTTCATCAACTGTGTTCAGTATTCTCTTGATAAATGAAAACTGACCATTATTAAATTCATAAATATCATACAATTCTGCATCGCCGAAATGCCTTGATATTAATGTTTTGCCATCATCTGTAGCAAAAGCTATTCGTAATTTCATAATGACTATAACTCGCCTTTTTTATATGCATCATAAGCTTCTTTGGCTGTCATTGCTCCTGCACCAGTAATGATCTTAATGCCGGATTGATTTAGTACTGTTGCAGCATTTCCGCCTGGACCGTTTCCCGTGATGAGTACATCGGGCTTTTGTTCGAAAAGTTTCTGGGCAGTTCGAGGTCCAGCACCGTGTGCCACTTCGTTGATCTCAGTGTTATCGACTGTGCTAAGTTCATCTTTTTCTTCGTCATAAATAAGAAAATAATCGGTTCTTCCAAACCGTGGATCAATAGGGGAGTCCCATTCAGTTCCTTTTGTGGTAAATGCAATTTTCATTTTTTCTCCATTTTATTTTTTATAGCTCACGGATTTATTTTTTCTGATTATGCTTATCCGTTTTTAATAAATTTATCCAGAATGATTTTTCCATTATATCAGTGAGTATCTGTGAGCAATAATATCTTACTCCAACTATCTTTTAAAATATTTTTTAAATTTTCTTCATCAAATTCAATAATTGTTTTACCTTGTGTCATTGCTTCCGAGAAGGTTTCATCATAGGGTAGTTTTGATATGATGTCTATCTTATTTGTTGTGCAGAATTCAACAATTTTTTCAGATATTTCAGCATTTACATCCTGCTTGTTTATGATGCAGCCGGAGGGAAGTTTAAAATTCTGAATGAGCTCAAATACTCTTTTCATATCATGAAATCCCGAAAGTGTGGGTTCAGTCACAACAATCACATAATTGGCACCGGATAGGGAAGATACGACAGGGCAACCAATGCCCGGAGAACCATCAACAAGAATGTAATCCTTGCCTGTTTCCTGGGAAATATTTTTTGCCTCTTTTTTGACTTTTGCAACCAATTTTCCTGAATTATCAGCACCGATTCCCAGTCTGGCATGAACCATTTGGGCTTCACTCTTAATTTGTGAAATGTACCATTTGCCTACATTTTGCTCTACCATTTGTATTGCTTTCACAGGACAGATCTCAGCACAATAAGCACAACCTTCGCAATCAAGATTAATGATATTATATGAATCATCTATTTTTTGGACCGCATCAAATCTGCATACCTGTTTACATTTTCCGCATTTAATACAGAGGTTTTGATCGATTTTTGCTTTAAATCCGGAATAAAAATCTTCTGAGCGTGCATAATCCGGTTGAAGAAGAAGGTGCATATCTGCAGCATCGACATCACAATCCGCAATGACAGCATTCCTGCCGGCAAGCATTGCAAATGCAGCCGTGATAGAGGTTTTTCCCGTTCCACCTTTTCCTGATATAACTACTATTTCCTTCATGAGAACACCTCGCACACTTTAAGATTCTGTATAATAGTATTGAATGCAGAACGTATCTCTGGAATTGCTTCTGAGAGCAGTTCACCCTTTGCATATGCTACTGCTGCTTTCTTCATGTTGGGAATCTTTCCAAGCAAAGGAATTCTTTCAACCTTGCAGTACTCAATCACATCGTTATTTCCAATCCCATAACGGTTTATGACCACGCCAAAATCCTTTTTCAATTCTCTCATAACCTCAATTGCGAGCGTGAGATCATGTAGTCCGAAAGGAGTGGGTTCTGTTATTAAAATAACATAATCCGCATCTTTTGTTGCTTCTATAACTGGGCAGGACGTACCAGGAGGTGCATCAAAAATACGAAGGATATCAGAAGGAAAATTATTATTTGCAAAATCAATTGTTTCTTTGATCAATGGAACTGCCTGCTCCTCTCCAACATTAAGTTTTCCTTCAACAAAATGGATATTATTCTCTTCAAATTCTGTGATCTTTCCCACTTCATAGGATTTCATGGGAAGTGCATTTTGTGGACATAACTCCGAACATGCATAGCAGCTATGGCAAAGTTGGTTGAACACGAGAACCTCTTCTCCCAATTTTATGACTGCATTGAAGTTGCACACTCGCTGGCAGTTACCGCAGAGCACACATTTTTCTCTATCCCATTCAGGCATCATCCTGAAAACTTGTTTCTCCTGAATCTTTTTTCCTTTTATGAAAAAACCTGAATTGGGTTCCTCTACATCAAGGTCTGATAGAATAACAGGACAATTTTGAGAAAGCAGGTATGCAAGATTCGTTGCAAGAGTTGTCTTTCCCGTACCACCCTTACCACTTGCGATTACAATTTTCATATCTACACCTTATCTATTTTGCGCGTTCGAATATTTCGAAATTGTTGCCAAATTTATCCTGAATGAAGACGAGTGGATGATGTTCTTTCTCAACTATTGTTAACGGATAATTCATCATTTTTACTTTTTGGATAAAAGCATTTCTATCATCAACTTCAATACATAGATGAGAGTAATTGTTTCTCGATGGGAGCTTTGTGACAAATATTTCAAAAATATCGGTTCCATTGGTGAGTCTTGTCACAGGTACTTCTTCATAGAAACCAAATAATTGCTGATTGAGTTGCCTGGTAAGAGTAAATTCTTTTTCTATTGTCAATCCAAATAAACCCTGATAAAAATTTTTGATTTCAGAAGGATCTTTGATAGTGAGTCCGACATGTTTTATCATTTTGCACCTCGTCCATTAAAATATTCTTCCATCCGATCGAATGCAGTATTTATCATGTGTTCATCAACGCAGAAGGAAAGACGCAAATGCTGTTCTCCGGTTGGTCCAAAAGCGATTCCCGGAGTGGTGGAAACCTTAGCTTTTTGCAACAAGTCGACACAGAATTTAATTGAATCTTTGCCCTCATCAATAAGTATTTTCGGGAACATAAGATAGGAGCCGGTTGGTTTCACATAGGAAAAAACAGCATCGAGCCGGTCGAGCCGGTCACACATAAGATCACGTGCGGATTTGTAATGAGAGCGGAATTCATCGACACAATCCTGAGATCCTTTCAGCGCTTCGAGAGCTGCATATTGGGAAATCACAGGTGCGCAGATCGCAAAAGGTATATGTGCTTTTTTTATTTGAGGGATCAAATTTTCCTGTGCATGAAGATAACCGATCCGCCAGCCGGTCATTGCATAGGTTTTTGTAAAAGTATAGCAGGATATCACATTATTCTGCACTTCGGGTATAGAGGCAATACTAAAATGCTTATTGCCGTCATATACAAAATATTCGTATGCCTCATCAGTGATGATAATAAGATTGTTCTCAAGAGCGATTTCAGCAATTTTTCTTAATGTCTTTTCAGAAAATATTGTGCCGGTAGGATTATTCGGGCTGCAATAGAGTATTGCTTTTGTTCTTGGGGTGATCGCTTTTTTCAAGTTTTCTATATGAAGTGTAAAGTCCTTATCTTCATCAAGAGGAAGGAAAACCGGTTTTGCTGATGCAAGCTGTACCAGACGGACATGTGTGGAATAGGTAGGGGAGGGAACAATAACCTCATCACCAGGATCGACAGATGCCATTACTGCTGAAGCAATACCCTCAATGGCTCCGACTGTAACTAATATTTGATTGGGGTTTGCAGAAATAGTATTGTCTCGCGCCAGTTTTTTTACGATTTCTTCTCTCAGTTCCAGCAATCCGTCACTTGGTGAATATCCTCCAACCAAGCCCTTTTGAATTGCTTCGATTGCAGCTTTATTAATATGTTCGGGTGTTCCTGAAGTTGGTTTTGCCCACGAAAGAAATGACACATCATTAATCTCTTTTGAGAGTCGCGTCATCTCGTGTATAGCAGATTTGCTGATTGAACTTACCCGTTTTGAAATAAGATTTTTTCTGTTCAAAGATATTCCTTTCTGAATTAGATTCTTCTATTACTCAATTTCAATAACTTTTCCTGCTCCGCCTTCTATGTATTTTTCTGGATATAACTTTTTTATCTCTTTGATATGCTCAGTACAATGAGTGGGACACACAAGTGTAAGCGGTGCAAGCAGCTCAAATTTTTTAAAGCCATGGAATCCACCAATAATAGCGTAGGGTTCCCCGAATTGTCGTGCAGTTTCCAGGATGAGTCCTATTCCCGGATGTGAGCATCCGACTATGATGACCAATCCTTTAGATGTTTTCACGATCAAGGACTGTTCGATGTTCGCAAGTTCTCCTGTTGAATAAATATTCTCATATAACTCGTTCGGTTCATCTAGAAAAATCCGTTCTTTCACATTGTGGATTCCGCGAACAGATGGGGGAATATAGAGGGTCACATCCTTATTTTTAGAGAGAAATGAAGACAATCCGACGATATGATCGTAGTGATTATGAGAAATGAAAACAGCATCAATATCAGCAGGATCGATGCTAAGTTTTTGCATATTGGACATCAGAATATTTCCATTGTCTCCTGTGTCGAAAAGGATTTTTTTCTTATTGACTTCAATAAGTGCTGAGAATCCCCAGGATGGTTCGAGCAGAGGATCAAGCGTAGTATTATCAAAAATAATAGTTAATTTCATAAGAATTATTAATAGATTTAATGACAATTTCCGTGTCCAGGTCCTTTGCCTTCTCCATGCTCGCACATGCTGTCACCTTCTGTGAGTGTGCCTTTGAGATATTCATCAATAACACAGTCGATATCTCCCTGCACACCGATGATCCAATCCATATTATAGGATTGAAAAAGCTGCTGAGCTCTGTTTCCCATTCCGCCTGCTATGATTGTTTTGCATCCGAGGTCATGAAAATAATTAGGCAGCACATTAGGTGCATGTCCGGGATTCGGGAGTATTTCTTTTTTTATAAGGGCTCCATTTTCGATATCTACGAGGGTAAATTCCGGACATCGTCCGAAGTGTTGAGCAACGTTTCCATTATCTGTAGAAATTACTATTCGCATTACTTCTCCTAAAGTATTTTTCTATTCTCTTGTCATTTTTGCGCCACATTTGGGGCATGTTTTATTAAGACATGGTACACCTTGAGTGTGAGGTTCTTTATGTCCGCATGACGGGCATACGCAATTACCGCCGGGACCAGGGAAGTTACCTCCCTGTCCACGACCTTGTCCTTGTCCTCTGCCCATTCCTCTACCTTGGCCGTTTCCTCTAGGCATGTTATTCTCCTTTCTCAGTATCAATCACTGAATAGGTGCTTTCTATCTCTTCAGATGATTTTCTCTCATCTGTAATTTGTTTTGTTTTAAATCGATGTACGATAGCATTGACTGTTCGTCGTGAAATGCTATCCGGTTTACGAAGATCATTTACAATCGCTCCAACTATTGGGATGACGAGTGTGCGCCATACTGAGATGCTTCCGTCTTTTTTTGTGAATGCACCAAAGCAGCCGCCACGTCTTCGACCTGTGCCGGGACCGCGTCCTTCCGGACCTGTGCCGTTTCTTCTTGGCATAAAAACTCCTACTTTTTTTTACCACAGGGGACACAGAGGTTGTATTGATAAAATTTCTCTGTGCTCTCTGTGGTTTTTATTCATAATTATGATCAAATTATGATCACTATTTCTCTGCAGCTTTGATCTCTTTGAGTCGAGCTTCGATGTGCTTCATATTTTCTTTCAGCATATTCAGTTCGTTCTCAAGATAATCTCTCTCATTTTCTGCTTGAGCAGATTGCGGATAGGGTGCATAAGAAACAGGATAAGCAGGTGCAAAACCTCTGCCATATCCTCTTCCGCGACCAAAACCGCGATTATATCCAAGTCCCATTCCGCGACCGAAGCCACGGTCATAGTAACCTCTTGCGCCAGCCTGGTTCAAATAGCCGGGTCTATCATTTCCAGCGCAAAAACCGGCAGCTCTTCCTGTCATTGGTCCTACACCATTAGGACCTGTTCTGTCTCCACGTGGCATTGTATGCCTCCTTTTTATGTGTTGTAGTAAAAAAAATATTCATTTTATTTGACCCCATCTCCCATGACCTCGACCTCTTCCTCTTTGATAATTGAGATTTAGATTTTCAAGATTATCATCATCGCATTCTGGACATTTATCCGGTGCAAGCTTTGTATAGTTATACGTGGAACCGCAGTTCTTGCAGCGAACAATGTGCTGCATGAATTGGAAGTCACCTCCGCCGATTGAAATCTCTTTCCCTTCAATGATGCCTGATGCGATTTTTTTTCGCGCCTGATCGATAAGTCGGGTAAAGGTTGGACGGGAAATTCCCATCTTTTCTGCTGCGTCTTTGTGTTCTAATCCTTCATAATCAGCAAGACGGAGTGCTTCGTATTCATCCACTGAAAGATCGACTACATCCAGCAAACGTGCGGGGATGCCCACAGGTTTGAACCTGCTGCAAATGGGGGGCTTACTTACGCGCCTGATCTTTCTTGGTCGTGGCATTTCTTTTTCCTTATTATGAACTTATGTTCAAAACTTAAGCCTACCAATCGGATTGTCAAATAAAGTGTGATTTTTTTTTTGGAAAGTGGAAAAATGAGAACATATATATAAAAAGAAGGCGACAATGCACATTATCGCCTTCAGCGTTCGGGATTAATAATTATATTCCTACTTACACTCCACACTTAATAATTCTTTGCCTTCTGCGTCATTATACACAAAGGTGACCGCTACCTTGTTTTTCCTGAATATAGCAAAATCCTTTGAAGTTTTGTAATGAGTGAGAAGCTGGGCTTTCATGTTGTTGAGATTTTCTTCATTGAGTGCCTTCGGGTTGACCTTGAGCATAGTGTAGGTATAGATCATACTCATATCCTGTGCTGCACCCACATGGTCAAGACGGACATTTTCCACCACAATTTTCGGGCACTCTTTTGTCATGTCTTCACACAACTCTACAAGTTCTGCCTGAGTCATACGATCTGGTTTACGTAAAAGAAAATAAAGTACCACAGCAATAATTACTGCAGCTGCTACGATGATTGCAATTGTCATAGTATTCCTTTCTAACAATATCTTTATTTTACAGTTTCTTCATAATATTATCAGTTACTTCGTTAAATCTTCTTCCTGCTTCGGTATCTGCATTCTCGCCAATGAAGGGTTTGCCTATGTCGCCGGACTGCACGACCTTCACATCAAACGGAATTCTCCCCAAGAGGTCAATATTAAAATCTTTCAATGCTTTTTCACCGCTTCCAGCTTTGAAAAGTTCGATATGCTGTCCGCAGTGGGGACACACGATCTCTGTCATATTTTCAACAATACCGATAATCGGAATATCGAGTTTTTTTGCAAAATTGATTGCTTTTCGTACATCGAGATACGCAATCTCCTGAGGAGTAGAAACAATAACGACACCGGAAATTTTCTTAAGTATTTGTATAACACTAAGGGGTTCGTCACCGGTTCCGGGAGGACAATCAACAACGAGATAATCCAATTCCGGCCATTCAATATCTTCCATGAACTGCTTGATGAGATTCATTTTCATGGGTCCGCGCCAGATGACCGGAGC
>JGI10211J34971_10002065_pt1 | contig 16516 bp, 16 predicted proteins | sample Etolagsediment_FD_34971 | JGI IMG/M metagenome (IMG submission 34971) | reverse complement strand
ATAAAATGAACACTTTATGTAAAAATTTTTATGGCTTATCGTTATTAATTGTTGCAAAATTACAAAGAGCTTAGGTTGATAAAGCCCGACAGGCTCCTAGACAGGATTTACAGGATTAGTGGGGTATCTTTCGACCTTCCCTGATGAAACGTCGAAAAGTGAATCCGCCCTCCGGGCAGAAGGAGGCCTTAAACTGGCCTCCCATTGAGCTATGAACCCTAAGCAAACGGATTGGTCCTCAGTTTCATCAAAAGCTTGAAAAACAAAACGTAGTGAAATACGAAGACCTCACTCAAAGAATAATCGGCTCTGCTTATCAAGTTCATAATCAGCTTGGCTTTGGATTTCTTGAGAGTGTGTATAAAAAGGCCATGATCATTGAATTGAGCAAAGATGCTCTCAAAGTTGAACCAGAAAAACCCTTAAAGGTTTATTATGATGGCCAGAACATCGGTGATTTTTATGTTGATTTACTTATAGAGGACGAAATCATCGTGGAACTCAAATCTATCCAAAACCTCGCTAAAGAGCATGAGGTCCAGTTGGTCAATTACCTCAACGGTTTGAAAAAGGAGATAGGTCTTTTAATCAACTTCGGCCCGTCTGGAGTCGAGGTCAAACGCAAATACCGGCAACCCAAGTAAAACATATAGTCGTTGTTGCGGCAAAGCCGCATTGGACTTTCTGCCTTTCATCAGGAAGGGCAGAAACCAAAAATCCAACAAATCCTGTAAATCCTGTCGGATAAGAAAATATCTTTAAGGATTCAGGTCAAGATCTCGGTGGCTCTGCGGTGAATGGAGAAAAAAAATGAAAGTGCCTTTTATCGATCTTAAAGCCCAATACGAATCAATCAAAGACGAAATAAATGAAGCCATACAGCAAGTCCTAGACAGCTGCGCCTTTGCAGGCGGCCCATTCGTAGAAAAATTTGAAAAGGAATTTGCTGACTTCTGCCAGTGTAAATATGCCATTGGAGTAGGCAGTGGAACCGAGGCCCTCTGGTTGTCTTTATTGGCGCTTGGAATCGGCCCCGGGGATGAAGTAATCACCGTTCCTAACACCTTTATTGCGACAGCAGAAGCCATCAGCTTCTGCGGCGCTACGCCCGCTTTTGTTGATATTGACGAACGAACATACACTATGGACCCTGCCAAACTCAGCGATTATCTCAAGATGCGCCTCCAACCTCCAACCTCCAACCTCAGACCCAGACCTAGGCCTAAGGCCGTGATACCCGTTCACCTCTTCGGCCAAATGGCGGACATGGATTCTATCATGGAAATTTCCAGGAAGTATGGCTTGTTGGTTATTGAGGATGCATGTCAGGCGCATGGGGCGGAATATAAGGGTAGGCGTGCCGGATCTATTGGAGATGCAGGATGTTTCAGTTTTTATCCTGGCAAGAATCTTGGTGCCTATGGAGAGGCCGGTGCAATAGTCACCAATAATGCTGAGGTAGATAAAAAAATTGGAATGTTACGTGATCATGGTCAGGCCAAAAAATATTATCACACCATGATTGGCTGGAATGCACGAATGGATGGCTTACAAGGCGCTATCCTGAGTGTCAAGTTAAGGCATCTTGCTGAATGGAATGAATCACGAAGGAAGAATGCACAATTATATGATGAAATGCTGGCAGATATAAATAGCGTCATTATTCCCAAAGAAGCCGATTATGCAAAGCACATTTATCATGTCTATGCCATTAGGGCTCAAAACCGTGAAGCACTTATGAGAGGTCTTGCAGAAAAAGACATTCACTGTGGGATTCATTATCCATTACCTGTGCACGAGCAAAAGGCTTATCGTTCTCTTGAGCTACAAAAAGGCAGGTTCCCAGTAGCTGAAAAATGCACTGAAGAATTGGTTTCGTTACCTATGTTTCCGGAATTGGGTAAAAATCAAATTAAATACGCTGTGGATCAAATCAAATTCTTGGACGTATGATAAGTGATAACTTGCTTTTATGATCTATAAATAATCACGGGGTAAAGTAAAAAATCACATGAACCTTAAGCTCTTTGGGAAAAATACCGTTATTTACGCAATTGGTAATATCACACTGCGTGCAAGTTCATTCCTGTTAGTTCCAGTATATACACACTATCTTTCGGTTGAAGATTATGGCCGATTGGAAACACTATTTGTCACTATTTGGATTTTGCTCATATTTATGGAACTTGGTATGCCTTCCAGCGTAATTCGGTTCTACAAAGAGAATGAAGACACCGGGGAAATTTCGAAGCTCCTTGGGACATCAATTTCAGTGATTGGAATTGGAATCTTTACATTCTTTTTGGTTTTTATTCTGGCCTTTGGTTCCTTTTTTCAGAAACTACTTAACAGTAAATTAGGTAATATACTGATTATTTTAGTCTGTTTTGTGGCCATGGTTGAATGTCTGACAACCTATTTTATGGCAATTCCGCGTGCCCAGAACAATGCTCGTAAGTTTGTATCTGCGTCTATTTCTATTGCGCTACTCGTTGTTTTGCTTACCATCTTATTCTTGTCTCTCTTCAAACAGGGGCTTCCAGGGGCTTTAATTGCACGAGCTTTAGGATACACTGTAATCGGGGCAATCCTGGCATTCAGTGTGTTGCGACATACATCACTTCACTTTTCAAAAGCAAAGGTACGGGAGGTTTTCAGCTTTGGATTTCCACTTATTTTTGCTGCTTCCGGCTGGTTTATTTTGGATGCGTCGGATCGCTATTTCCTTGCTCACTTTTCGGGAATGGGTGAAGTTGCTATTTATGCTTTAGGTTATAAACTGACATTTATACTTCTCGCGGTTGTTGTGATGCCCTTTCAGCTTGCTTATGGTCCCTTTGTTTTCGCCAACATGAAACATCCCGATTTAAAAAAGGCTATGTCCAGCCTATTTACCTATCTGGTTTTAACTTTAGTGATAGTTGGCTATCTTATCGTACTATTTAGTCGTGATATTATAAACCTTATGGCTCCTGAAGAATATAAAAGCGCTTATTTAGTCACAATTTGTGTTCTTCCGGCTTCTGCTTTCTCTGGCATAATATATTGGGCATCCGCTCAGCTGCACGTTGTGAAAAAAACGCATTATATTGCTATTTCAATCATTGGGGCTGCACTATTAAATTTGTTGCTGAATTACTTGCTAATACCTAAACATGGTTGGGTTGGTGCTGCGATTGCCACTAATATTTCTTTTTTCCTTGCCTCCAGTGTGGTTCTGGTATTGGGGCAACTTGATTTTCCCGTGAAATTTGAGTTTCGACGTCTTGGAATTTCCGCAATTATATTCATGATTTTATGCCTTTCTTATATGATAACCAATAAACTCAGTCTAATCTTATATTACGGGACTAACTTTGTCATATTGCTTATAACGCCCATAATTTTGTATGGGATAGGCTTCTTTGATGTACAGGAAAAAAAAATTATCCGGACTCTCTTACCACTAAAAGTCATAAGCCGATGAGTTTCATACACTTATTTATGCTATGTTTTTTAGCGGTAACGGGGATAGCGTTCACCTTCATAAAACCCCGCATAATATTCTTTGCATGCATCTTTTCCCTAATGGCATTTAATGACTACATTGGCGGCTTACCGTCATCAGTTATGAATATAGGAGGTCACCTATTTTATGCGGCGGACTTTTTTCTTGTTCTTTTATATGTAGCAGTAATTCGTGGTTTGTGGAAAAGGGATTTAGAATTTAAGTTAGATCGTCCTGTTTTTGCAATTATAGTAGTCTTTATTGCGTACGGTATCCTTAGCATGGTGATTGGTGCTTACCATCATTACATTTACAATGACATCATCGGTGATTTCCGCAGGTATTATTACTATCCGTTGGCAATATTTATTCCAATGCTCCTGCTTCAAGATAGTAGGGATATCCAGATCGTCGAAAAAGCTGTATTTGTTGCGGCTCCCATTATTTGTGTATTTGGGTTTTTCCGGATCATTACTGGTCAAACATATTTTCCGGAAGTTCACGCCAATCCATACGATCAATTTCGTGCGATGGGATTCCATGATTATATCATTCTTATTTTTGCTATCTGCCTTGCTATGGGGAAGACAGTCCTACGTAATGGCAAGGATACTCTGTCAAAAGCATATCTTCTTTTATTGCCTCCTTTCGTTATTGCGTCCAACTTCAGGATTGCATGGGCTTTGCTTATTATGGGGCCCTTAGCAATGCTTTTTCTTCTCCGCTCAAAAGGAATCAGTTCTCAGCCCTTGAGAAGAACATTACTGTTAAGTGTCTTAGTGGTAATTCTAATCGGGGGCGCAGCAAAAATATCAGGAAGTGCGACATACCAGGCTTTGGAAACAAGAGTCGTTGACCAAGTATTGAATTATACATTCGAAGAATCCCAGCGAGATTACCTGTGGGAGGAGGTTCTTACAAAGTGGCAAGTCGTCCCATGGATGGGGATAGGATTGGGTAAAAATGTGACTTATGTTACTAGATCTTTCGATGGAGAGTGGGTTGTGGCTCAAGCAGGTAGTTTGCATAATAGCTATTTAGAACTTGCTCTCAAGACCGGTATTATTGGACTCGCTCTTTTTCTTCTACTTCAAGGCATGCTTATAATACGGTGCCTTAAAGCTTCCAGGCAGGCAAAACTTCATTTGCCTTTTGCTTTGGCAGGTATTGTACTTGTTATTTCGATGTTGATTCAGACTGGTATACAGCCGTTTCTCACTGAGCCTAATTCTGTTGTTCTGATATATTTAGTAATTGGTTCAATTCTCAGTTTATCTCATCTAAAACTGAACCATGAATTAGAGGGCACTATGCGATGATGCTATACATACAGCACAATATAAAACATTGATAAATAAAATGCTCACAGGTGTATATGTCCAGTAAAGTTTTACACAATACAATTTTAAAATAAGCGTTTATTTGAAATCTAATTGCAAGGAGAGTTACCAGTGAATATGGTTGTTGGTGTGTTTAAAGCTAAGGCAGATGTTTTTGGTGGATCAATATACCAAAGAATGCTTATTGAGGTGTTGTCTGAAAAATACAATGTAAAATGTTTTGATGTCCGGCCTCATTTTTTCCGTAAAGCTAAGCGCCCTCAAGAACTACTAACAATTCCTATAAAAGAATTGACTTCAAATGTAGATTTATGGATTAGAGAAAGCCTTGCAGTGGCTGCTATGACTCGAATGTCGTTAAGAAAAAAAAACATTGCTATTTTGCATCATGTTGATGATTCTGCAATCCCTCACAAGTGGATTAGCAAAAAGATTACCCAGCTCTTTTTCAAGAAAGCAAATGAATGTGATCGTATAGTTATAGTATCACAATATTGGAAGGATTACCTTAAATCTAAAGGGTTTAACAACACTCAGGTCATCTATAATGGCTTCGATGTCAAACGTTTTAACTATACTCAGAAAGAGATAAATGATTTTAAGCAAAAATACGATTTCCCGAATAAACCAATTATATATATAGGAAATTGTCAATTCGGCAAAGGGGCTATGGACGTTTACAATGCTCTAAAGCTTTTGGATGTTAATCTGGTTACTAGTGGCTGGCAAGACATCCAGTTGCCTATAAAAAATTTTGTTCTGAACTATTCGGAATATATATTATTACTTGCAGCAAGTGATGTAGTTATAACAATGTCTAAGTTTTTGGAAGGCTGGAATCGCACCGCTCATGAAGCAATGTTATGCAAAACTCCTGTTATTGGTTCGGGGACAGGGGGCATGGAAGAGCTCCTCTTGGGGGGTCAGCAAATTATTTGTGAAGATTTTGAAAATCTCCCCGAAAATATTGATTACGCTATCAAGAATGCCTCTGTATTGGCAAAAACAGGGTATAAATACGCCAGTACGTTTACCGTAGAAAGATTTACAGATAATTGGCTAAAACTTATAAGCGAATTGCACAAGTAAAGTTAAAGAGGCATTATGGGTAGTGTAAGATATCTTGTGTAAATTTAAAATGGTGTAGAAAAAAAGGCGCTTTTCCTTTAAAAAGGGTTTTACCCAAAACCTAAATAAAAAGGAGAAAGCGCCATGAAACTGGAAGTGAGTGTACCTGAACTTGTAGAAGTATTCAAGGAGATTCAGAAACAACCGGAACAGATCTTTGAAATGATTCGACTGGATGTCAGAGAAATTGTCGGAGACTATATGACGGCGATGATGAACTCGGAACTCACCCATTTTCTGGGGAGAGAGCCCTATGCACGTAGTAAGGGAGATGTTAATCATCGCAATGGTTCCTATGGTCGGGCCTTTACGTTAAAAGACATTGGAGAAGTCGAGGTCAAGGTGCCGAGAGATCGTAAGGGAGAATTTACCACCCAGGTGATTCCTCGAAGCAAACAATATGAGGAAGAGATCAGCCGTGACCTGAGCCTGATGTTCCTGACAGGAATAAGCACACGCAGCCTTTCCATGATATCCAGGAGACTGATAGGACGGAAGATCTCCCATACGGAGATAAGCAGCGCCAATGCCGACCTGACAGAGGCAGTTGAAAAATGGCGTATGCGGGATCTTTCAAAAGAATCCATCAAATACATCTTTGTTGATGGTGTTAATTTCCGTATGCGCATACAGAGAAGCATAGAACTCGTTCCCGTACTTGCTGCCATTGGTGTAACCAGGCAAGGACACAAACTGGTTTTGGGTATGCAGTCCGGAGACAAGGAATCCTCTTCCAACTGGCGTGAGTTCTTCAAAGACCTGAAATCACGTGGGCTGAACAGCCAGACGGTCACACTTGGAGTCATGGATGGTCTGCCAGGGTTGGAGACTGTATTCAAAGAAGAATTCTCACAGGCCAAAGTCCAGCGCTGCACAGTACATCTCGACAGGAACGTCCTGGCCAAGGTTCCGAGGAAATTAAAAAAGACTGTTGCTGTTGATTTACGTTCCATCTTCTATGCTCCATCAAGAGAGGCCGCTCTTGAACATTTTGATTTATTCAAAGAGAAATGGAGGAAAGATCTTCCTTCTGCTGTAAACTGTTTAGAAAGATCCATAGATTCCTGTCTGACCTTCTTTGATTTCCCTGAGGATGAATGGGTTTCACTTAGAACTACAAACATTATTGAACGACTGAACAAGGAATTTAAACGAAGGACAAAACCGATGGAGATAGTAGCTGGCGAGAATGCCTGCTACCGACTCCTGGCCTTCATATCTTTAAAGATGGAATTACATTGGAGATCAAACCCTGTAGGAAAAGTGCATAACAACCTGCCATTCTTCAGAGAATTGGCCTATAAGAAATTTACACATAAAAGTTGACAGTACCGTTAGGTGCTTGGCAATACAGTAGGTGTCAGAAAAATGAGGAGTTCACTTTTATCCTTTTGCTTTGCCTCTCTCTTGAAAAGCCATCCAAAGATAGGTATTTTGCTGAGCCATGGTACCCCCTCCATAACATCGCTTGTGTTTTCCTTATAGATTCCTCCTATAATAACCGTGTCTCCGCTCGCAACCATCATCTGTGTATTGGCATTCTTGGTTCTGATTGGAACATTTTCACCTATTGCTTGAGAATAATCAGGAAAGTCATCGCTCACATCAATGTCCAAAATAACCATGTTATTTGGTGTTATTTTGGGAGTCACCTCGAGTTTTAGCGTGGCATCAACCTGTTCATATGTTTTGTTTCCACTAGAGTCTGTACCTGAAGGGATTACAATCTTTGTGCCTTGCTTTATGGTAGCTGTTTTTGTATCACGTGTAATGATTTTCGGCGCAGACAGGGTCTTCGCCTTATTATCGGTCTCAGCAAGGGCTATTTGTGCGTTAAGGACCTTTGTAGCCGCTGAATTGCTAAAGGCTATTCCTGCTGTAGTGGCAGTGGGCATGGAAAAGTTTGTGGCAAAATTATAGGTATAAGATCTCGGTCCAGATCCTCCCCAAGGATGTCTGGATGTTTGGTAGCTACCTGTCCATTCAACTCCTATATTCCTTCCAAAATTTGTGGTAGCCTCAACAATCCTCGCTTCGATCATTACCTGTTTGATCGGTATATCCTGCCTGTCTTTCAAGGCCTTTGCCTCTTGTACATTGGAGGCTGTATCCGTAATAATTATGGTTTTCGTTGCGGCATCAACTGATAATCTACCTCTCGGTCCCTTCACATTTTCTTCGATAAGGGTTTTTATAGCAGTGACATCCTGATAATTGACAGTTATATAGGCAGTTTCCAATGGCTCTTCTGCCTCGGCCGCCTTCCTTGCGGCCTTATCCTCTTTTAACCTTTCCCTTTCAGCCCTTAGTTTTGATTCCTCCTCTTGCTCTAATGCCTTTATAGCATCTTTTGTCATTATCCTGATAATAGTTCCATCTTCTCTTTTACCAAGATTATTTATATCAAGCACTACATCCAGGGCCTGATCCCAGGGAACATTTTTTAATCTCATAGACGCTGTGCCTTTTACCTCGGGCCCCCACACTATATTCCGCTTGCTCACCTCTCCAATTAACTTGAGGATGTTTCTTATGTCTGCATCAGCAAATTCAAGGGTCATTTTTGCCCCTGTATATTTGCTGGTTTTATGAGGAGAGTTAACAGCACCTTTAGCTGAATTGGGGGTCATTTTCCCAGATTTAACAAATGCCTCAGAAGGCATCTCTTTCGTTGGTTTCACAAAGGTCTTACCAAGCTTGGTCTGTGGTATTTTTTTGGCAGGTGGTTTGACAGACGTTTTACTAAAATTTAACCTTATTTCTTTATCCGTCTGTATCATATGGTAAGGGACCATTTCTTTTAACTCTATTTCCAGATCGACCTGCTTTTCAGCAACTTTTACAATCGGTGTAATTTGATTAATTGCCCCTTTAAAGAGGGAGGAGTTTAAATATCTTGTTAGTTCGGATGGGATGGTGGCGCCCATTATCTCTAAAAGCAAAGTAAGAGAGTTTTTCCTGCTTAAATCATAATCTGCCTTTTTAGTGGTGGTCACCGTGATCCTCGATTTTCCTTTTGGGAGCATGTAAAAATCGACTCCAAGTATTTGATTCAGTTGTGTTTTAGTCGGTGAAAAGTACAGGCGAGGTTCTTTTGCTGCCATTTTATCCCCTTCTGCTGGCGTAGAAGGAAGCTGCCCTTTTTCAATTTCACTGGTTTCTTTTGCCGAAAGCATGAATTTTACTGTTTTATCCTCTTCACTCACATTGTATTCCACATCCTGAATTAAAGTAGCAATAAGGCGTGTCGATGCAGGCCTATCTTTGGCTTTTTCAAAACGGATACCTTTTATGAGCCTGTCATTAATGACAACAGGGTCGGTCAATCCCTGAGCAGGAAGTGCATTTAAATCCACTATGAGGCGTAATGGTTGAACCAGCTTAAAGGCAGCATAGGAGACAAGTCTTGAACTGGTTATTTTAATCATTGTCTTTTCATCAGAGGGATCAGGAATGACTTTTATTGATTCGATTTGGGTAAGCTTCTCTTCTGGTATACCTGCAACCTCTTTTTTTGCAGGCGCTTGAGCACAACTAAAGACAAGAAAGGTTAAAAAGAATGTTATCAACAGAGAGATACCATTTTCTTTTCTCAGGCCTTTTTTATAAAACATGCCAGCTCTCCTTTATTTTGCTATTTTACTGAACTAATCTATGTCTGTAGATGGGAGTTTTATCGAGATATCCTTTATCATTTCGCGACCTCTAATATCCTTATAAGATTCAGTGACAACAACCTCTTTCCCAAGGATTTTCTTTACTCGACCGCTTTTCTTTCCTATAAGGGTTCCCACCTTAATTACATGACCATCTCCCTTTGAATCCCGAACAAGCGCCCAATTTCCCTTACTTCCTAATACTATGGCAGAGATGATCAACTGTGAAATGTCAAGGGTCTCAAGATAGGTTTTTGGTGTTCCTTGTTCTTTTTCCTCTAACTCCCTTCTTACAACAATAAAGGATTTGAAGGGATCTATTTTATTAATAGGATCATAAAAATAGGCTGCTTCTGCTTTTTCTTTCGTGTCTACAGCAACAGTTGTTTCCTCCATAGATTTTTTTGATGGTTCAGCGGCCTCTTTTTTCACTTTTGGAATCTTAACAATAACCTTTTCCTTAGCTTGCGTTGTAGATATTCCTAAAAGAATAGGAATAGCCACAATACCACATATCAAAAGCATGACTATGCTATTTCTTTTTTTTGGGTACACTTTCGGTCTTTTTCCCCTCTTTAAATCGGTAGGTTGTGGCTTTACATGAAGTTTTAAGAGTAGTACTCAGCTCTTTGATTGGAATCATGTTCACATTGACAACATTAACGATCCTATCTAACTTTCCAACCTTGTCAAAAAATATAGCAACATCATGATAACTTCCTAGCACCTCTATGCTTACCGGAATTTCTACATAAAATTCTTTTGGAACCTGCTTTTCTGGGCTAAACAGAAGAAATTCCAGGTTTGAATCATTACCGAGTTTGGTAATGCTCTTTAAAAGGCTTGGGATTTCACTGGTAGTAGGAAGAAGCTTGATGGCAATTTGTAAATCACTTTGGGCTTTGGTAAGATCAGCTTCAAGCCTTTTCAAATTTTTCGCCCTGACCCTGGCAATCCTGATATTACTTTCTAATCTATCGAGTTCGGATTTTATCGTCTTTATTTCACCTGTTTTCGGGATGTATACGAGCCAAATATAGAGACCTATAACAAGAACAATTGTCCCTGCAAAGATGAGGACCCTGTGTATCATCCTCAATTTGGATACTTTATCAAAATAGGTAGTTAGATCGATTGCCATAGTCCTCTATCTTCCCCTCTATTTCTTTTTGCTTGCTTTAGGGAGAGTCTTTTCTTTAAAGGCGTATGTTTTTGAGTTCAGAGAGAAATCTTTGAGACTCAAATCAAATCCCGGTATTTTCTTCTGCCTTGTTCTAACTAATTGAACGGAGTTTATGCTTTGTGTGTTTTGTAGTCTATCCATAAAATCTGCAACAGTTTCGTTATCCATCGCTGTTCCGTTTAAAACAAGTGTTCCTTTTTGTTCTTTTAGAGTAGTGAGCCATAACTTATCTTCTGGTACACTCATGGCTATATCATCTAAGAGTTTGACTGGCCCGGTTTTGCCTTTTTCTAATCTTTTTATTGTCTTTAATTTCACTTCGACGGCAGCAATTGTTCTCTTAAGAGCCGCTATTTTTCTATTGGTATCTTTAAAGGAGTCCAGTTCTTTTTGCTTAACACCTTGCTCTTCTCTCAGGGTGTTTACCTTGTTGTTAAGATCAAGATAGAAGTAGCTGCTAGCCAAGATAAGAAATATAACAGAGAGCACGTAGATCGTTACCTGTCGCCTTATATTTTCTTTTATCCTTGCAGCCCTAAAAGGAAAAAGATTAACTTTGATCATCTATCACCTATACTTCGTAATGCAAGACCAATGGAAATAGCGGCCATTGGGGCATGATAATTTATGTAGTTTGCATCAAATAATTTTTCCTTAATCTCTAAATTACCAAAAGGATTGAGCATCTCTATCTTTAGACCTGTTTCAAGGCCGAGATATTTACTGAATCCTTTAATCAAGGATGATCCTCCGCTAAGCAAGACATTTTCAACTTTTACATCCATAAAAGTAGTTGCCACAAAATCAAGGGCTCTTTTTACTTCCTGAGCCCATTTTGTAACCGTTGATGAAAATATCTCCTCAATTATAGGTTTCTTCTCTGTTTCTAATGGCTTAGCACCCAATTTTATCATTTCTGCTTCTTGATAAGATATGCTTAATTTTTGTTGGATCTCGCTTGTGATTTGTGATCCACCATATGATGAGTCCCTGGTGAATATTGAAGCACCATCTTTAATAACGTTTATTGTCAGCTGTTGGGCCCCTATGTTGACCAGGGCATGGCATCCAGCTTGTTCATGATTGCTGATTTCAAAGGAGTTCTGGAGGGCAAAGGCATCTATGTCTAAAACCATAGGATTTAAATCTGTTAAGTGAAGAAGGCTTATGTATTCTTCCACCATGTCTTTCTTTGCAGCTACTAACAGAACATCCATTAACTCTTCTTTTTCCTCTTCTTCTGCTCCTTCTTTTTGAGATGAAAGTATCTGAAAATCCAGGTTTACATCATTAATATCAAAAGGAATATATTGTTCGGCTTCACTTTGTATGCTTTTCTCTAAGCCTACTTCTTCCCTTTTTGGGATTGTAATTTTTTTGACAATAACCGAGTAGCCAGATATAGATGTGGCCACATTTTTATTTTTTATTTTTAGATTTTTTAAGAGATTTTTTAAGGCGGAAGAAACTATTTCCATCTCCTTTATAGAACCTTCCATTATGGAGTCTTGAGGGAGTTCTATCATGCCAAAATTTTTTAAGACCATTCCGTTTTTGCTATCGTCAATTTCTACAATTTTGATAGCGTGGGATCCAATATCAATCCCGATAAGTCTGTTTTTTGCTGATATGGGCATTTGAAGCTTAATTCCTTACAATTTTATATCGTTAAAGAAAAGTTTATCTTTTTCACTTAACTTGTAGCCAAGGGCCAGAATAATTTTTCTCTTTGTCTCCATTCTACAATCTTTACCTCTTTCAATCCTATCGATTGTTAATGGAGAAACACCTGCTTTCCTGGCCAGTTCCGCCTTGCTCAGCAAAAGCTCTTCTCTTATTTTCTTTACCGTATTTTGGCTCACTAACCATTCCTCCGAATAAATTAATCAATCAATACTGCTGAAATTTCTCTATACTAATACATATATAAATTAATTTGTCAAGTATTTTTAATAAATTAATTACAATTACCACAATTTATAGATATATAGTGGTAATTTATAATATTACCACAATATGTAGTAATGAAAATCTCGTAAACTCTCAAAGATTTTGGTGTAATATCTTGGATAAAAGGCTCATATCCGCCCTCCTCGATTATATTGGGAAGGGCGGGGTTCGAAGGTTGATGCGCCCATCGTAGTAACTCAATGGAAGCAATGGTAATGTGAAAAACCGCAAAGCGTTTTACCCTGCACTGTGAACTCTAAACCCTGAACGGTTGCAAAGTTTTAATTTTTTGAAATTGCCTATGTTGAGAAAATGCTTTACAAAGAAGTAATTCTTACATTAAATTCTTAGGGCAATTGAGATATTACAGAGGGTAAATGTTCATAATTGAAGAAGGTTTAACCTTGCCTGCCAGAAGGCAGGCATTGCACCCGTGAGCGAACATAAGAAAGGAATTTTATTTGAATAAAAAAACAGAAAACAGAAAACAGACAAAAGAAAAGAAGAAAAAGAGCCTCTTCAGGGAATATTTAGAAGCGGCCATAATAGCCCTTATTCTGGCACTCTTCATTAGGGCGTTTGTGATTCAAGCCTTTAAGATCCCTTCAGGATCTATGAAACCAACGCTTCTTATTGGGGACCATATTTTAGTAAATAAATTTATTTACGGAATTAAGGTACCCTTTGTTGATCGTTATATCATACAGATTAAAAAACCGAAGAGAGGGGATGTAGTAGTTTTTAAATGGCCACGAGACGAGAGGAAAGATTTTATAAAGAGAGTTGTTGGGATTGAAGGAGACAAGATTGAGATAAAGAATGATGTGTTGTATGTGAACGGTGAGAAAATCGAGATAAAGTATATTGGAAAGTATAAGGATGAAAACATTACTATAGCTGGTAAGTATTTAGAGTTGTTTGATAAATCAAAACATTATATATTAGATGAATACATTAAACATGAAAATTATGGGCCTATAATTGTGCCTGATAATTCCATTTTTGTTATGGGTGATAACCGTGATAATAGTCATGATAGCAGATACTGGCGCTTTGTTTCTTTAAATAAACTTAAAGGGAAGGCTATTATTATTTATTGGTCTTGGCCTCACTTGAGTAGGTTTGGGCATTTAATTAAGTGAGAGTAAATCATCAGATATCCGCCTTCAGCATTGGTTGCTTAATTGATATTTATCGAGCCCTATTTAAGAAAAAATTTCACCTTGATGTCTTATATCTTGTATCCAAAGGGCGCAAAAAATTTTCTGCTATGCAACAATTTGATGTATATGAAAAAATAAATTTGATAGATGACAAATGACCGATATGTATCAAATGAATGAAAATCAACTAAAATGGTATGCTATTCATTCAAGAAGTCGGCATGAAGATGTTGTCCTTAGCGGGCTGAAGAAAAAATTCATCGAGGGCTTTCTTCCTAAAATGCAGGTTATGAGCAGGAGAAAAGATCGAAGGAAAATGATATTGGTCCCAATTTTGCCAGGCTATGTCTTTGTACATTCAGATCTCAATCTAAACCAATACTGGGATATAATGAAGACGTATGGAGTTGTGAGAATACTTGGCATACAAGGAAAGCCCGTTTCAGTAAAAGATGAAGAGATAGCATCGCTTAAGACATTACATGGCACTGACAGGACTGTGAGGAACCAGGCCTATATGAAAGAAGGTGACAGGATTATGATTATGGAGGGACCTTTAAAAGGACTGACTGGATTTTATCTTAGGCATAAAGGTAAAGTCGAGAAGGTAGTGATATCAATAGAGCTACTTCAAAGATCCTTAGTAGTAGAAGTTGAAGATTTGACTATAGAGAAGATAAGTTAGGGAAAGAATTATTTACTCTCTGCGTTGTATCCTATCCCCATAGCCCTTTCAAGTCTTGCCCAGGCAGTATTGTGTTCACTTAAGCCATTAAAATAATTTGTCCTCGCCTGGGTGAGAAGCGTCAGAGCATCCAGAACATCGGTGGAGGTGGCAACCTGTTGTTTGTATCTTTCCTCATTCATCCTGAAATTTTCTTCTGCCTGAACCACAGCCTTTTTTGCTACCTGGATATTTTTCTCTGCCTCCCTTAACGATAAATAGGCTTCCTTTACTTCTAGCTGAATATTATCCTTAATCTCTTTTAAGATGTAGTTGGCTTTTGCTAGGTTGGCTCTGGCGGCTGCTACACCATGCCTTTTTTTTCTCCATTCCCAAAAGGTCCATTCTCCTTTTAACATTATTGTCCAGTTATCAGAATCTTCCCCTGGGCTGGAATCTAACAGGATATCATCGGTCTCTCTTTGGTAATTTCCAATTAACGTCACTGATGGGTAATAGCTGCTTTTACTTAAATCTATGGCTTTTTCAGCAGACATAACATTGAGAGATACCTCTTTTATCTCTGGCCTGTTCTGCCCTGCCTTTTCCATGCATTGATCAAGGAGAAACCTTATGGGATAATAATCAAGTATATCTTTAATCTTTACCCCTTGATTAAGCTCCCTTCTGAGCAACTTGTTAAATAGGGACTTCCCAATTTCTACCCCATTCTTTGCCTTGATAAAATTCTGACGCGCCTGGGCCATCTGGACCTCGGTTTGCAGGAGCTCATTTTTGGCTATAATCCCTTCATCATAAAAGGCCTGAGATACTTTCAGTTGAGCCTCAAGAAGCTCAACAGACTGTTCGGCAACCTTTGCGAGCTTCTCCGCTTTCAAGATGCCAAAATAGGCCTCCTTGACATTCAATACCAAATCCTGAATAGCAGTCTCCTTTTGGATCTTAGCTGTATCTATCCCTAATGCCGCTAAATCCCGCGCTATGGTAAGCCTCCAGCCTGTAAACAGGGGTTGCGTGGCGGTTATATTAAATTGGTACGTATTTGTGTCTAATGGGGAAACCTCCCTTGGAGAAAAACTGGGATATGGATACGTTGTATATTTGGCATCATTAATAGTATCATTATCAAGACGGGTATACGTGTAGCTGGCGCTTAATTTTGGTAAAAAATCAGCCTTTGTGGAGAGTTCTTCAAATTCTTTTGCCTTTATCTCTTCTTGTGCTGCGTAGATAGATAAGCTCTTCTCTAAGGCTATCGTAATGCTCTCCTCCAAGGTAAGCTCCTCAAAGGCTAAAATAATCGAAGATCCTAATAGTAGAAAAAATAAAATTTCCAAAAAAATAGAGACCCTTTTCATCATTATTCTCATCATTTTATGTTTCCTTGACCCATTACTCTTTGTTTCACGAAAGAAAATAGGCTGTTAAAAACCTAAGGTATCAATATCTCCCGTCCATAAGCAAGGCTATCCATTGCCTTACCAATACTATATGTTGAGCAATAGATAGTTAAGATATCACTGTACTCTTAAACATAAGCTTAACCTTGTATTATATCAAGAAAAATTTTTAGTGTAGAAATACGATACTCACAACTTGACTTCACGTTCAATAGGAAACAGAGAGAGTGATGGAGCCGTATTTTTGTTCATCGTGCTGGGTCTTGAATTCCTTTGTTCTGCATACAGAGGCGTAGGTAATTTTAAAACGCTGGATGATAATGCCTATGCCAGCTATAAAGTTAGCCACAAAAGGCTTTTTATCTACATGGTGACTATCCCTGAAGGCATTGCCGTCAAGAAAGATATTTCGGGCCACTGCTTGTCCATCCAGAGCGGCAAAGACATGGATGCCAAGCCGCTGATCAAAAGAAAAAAAACGGGGGTCGCGTTTATCTAAGGGGGCGTTGGCATCGGAGCCCGGG
>JGI10211J34971_10002063_pt1 | contig 16537 bp, 18 predicted proteins | sample Etolagsediment_FD_34971 | JGI IMG/M metagenome (IMG submission 34971) | reverse complement strand
GCGGGTCTGGTGTTCGATATTAGTTTTTAAAAGGAGTGACGAACGAGTCACCAAGCCAAAAGCCCACAGCCTTCCCCGTCGTTGGCAATCACACCAAGTAGGGTAAAAGAGTCTCCGACAAAGAACGATAGCTTATTGAGAGGGCCTCGCGGCTTTTACGTGGCGTAAACCACACAGCCTCTGTTATTTGTTCGTTTGTTTGTGGGCGCAAACTGCTTCTGCCTTCGGCTGACATCAAAAACCAATAGGTACGCTTAAGCATGTTTTCATGGTTCTCTTTGTAAATATGCCACGTGTCGGGCAAGGCAGAGACGATCGACAAACCCTTCACGCCTGTTTCTTCCTCCACCTCTCTCAGGGCGGTTTCGTGAGGTAATTCACCGTGCTCTGCCTTTCCTTTGGGCAAGTCCCATCGTTCCCACCGCTTGATAAACAAATAATTACCATCGCTGTGCCGGACAAGCCCACCGGCAGCAACTACCCGTTTAAAGTACTTGCAGAAATCCGAAAACAAGTCCTGTGGATCATCCGACAACACGGCAACATCACTTATATAATGATCAGACAAAAGGTTATCAGCGAATTGAAAAACATCAGGATTTTTAACCTTCAATTCGGCCTGGTATAGCCGGATGCGGGAAAAGTGGTCGAAAGTGATTTTTAAATCGTTGTAGAAAATTATTTTCATCTTTCAAAAATACATCAAAACTTGCATCAAAAAATGATTTATCGCATAACCTGAGAGAAAAAATTGTAGGTTTGCAACATGAATTTTGATCAAGAAACTGCCGATAGAATCGCGGCCAATTTACTTCAAATCAAGGCCATTAAGCTAAACAATGCACAGCCATTTGTTTGGGCTTCAGGGCTTAAATCGCCCATTTATTGCGACAACCGCATTACTTTGTCGTATCCGAAAATCAGAACCTACATCCGTCAGATGATGTCGAAAGCCATTACCGAGCATTTTGGCAATGTAGATGTTATAGCCGGAGTTGCTACCGCAGGTATCCCGCAAGGTGTGCTGGTGGCTCAGGAACTTGGGCTGCCTTTTGCCTATGTACGCTCCTCGGCCAAAGATCACGGGTTGACTAACCTGATTGAAGGCGTGGTAAGCAGCGGACAAACGGTGGTGGTGATTGAAGACCTGGTAAGTACCGGAAAAAGCAGCTTCAGGCTGTAGAAGCTCTCCGCGCGATTGGAGCAAAAGTCGCGGGCATGGTGGCCATTTTCAGTTACGGCTTGCCCATTGCAGAGCAGAACTTTACTGCGGCTAACTGCAAACTCATCACCTTGTCGGACTACGATGCCCTTATTGGCAAGGCAGCAGAAGAAGAGTTTATTTCAAAAAAGGACGAGGCTTCCCTCCGTGATTGGCGCAAAGACCCAAAAGAATGGAGTGATAATCACTAACCGGCATCACAACCTTACTGCCTTACGTTATAATATAAAAACCGCGAAACCATGAAATTAGAAGGAAAAAAAGTCATCATCAACAGAACTCCGGAAGTGCTTTATAACTATTTAAATGACTTTAATAATTACCAGCAACTGATGCCTGAACAAATAACCAACTGGAATTCAGACAAAAACAGCTGCTCGTTTACCATACAGGGAATGGCCAATGTAAACCTGGCTTTTGGCAACAACAAACCCCACTCATTGATCGAATTGCTGCCGCAAGGCAAAACCCCTTTCAGCTTTAGCCTCCATGTCAATTTGACAGCGCACGCCGACAAAACCGAAGCCGGTGTCACCATTGATGCGGATCTGAATCCAATGCTCGCCATGATGGCTAAAAGGCCTATGGAGAACCTGGTGAATGTTATGGCTCAAAATCTGAAGAATATTCTGGATTAATTACCACTTGTAGGCTATTTCCTTAAAAGCGAAAGCCTTAACCTCACCATCCGCAGATTGCACCAACAACCGGCCATACAGGTCGATGCCAACAATGGTGGCTATCACGTCTTCGTTGTGTATTTCATAGCCGGCTGGTGTGCCCAACTGGTAAAGGCATTTCAGGTAGGCTTTTTCCAAATCCAAAAAATCCGTTGCAGAAGAAGTCATGGAATAATACTTTTCGATGGATAAAAACAACCTGTCTCGGAAATTGGAAACAGAAATCTCTTCACCCAAAACATCGATGACCGAACAGGCCTGAGGCAACAGGCTGCCTATGGCTTTCTGATTGATATTGACTCCGATTCCCACCACGGAATAATCTATAAGCGAACCTTTTATAGAATTTTGAAACAGAATGCCCGCCACTTTTTTCCGATTCAGCAGTATGTCGTTAGGCCACTTGATATGCACCTCTTGATTGTTCGTCAGGCTTTTAATCGACTCAGCTATAGCCAACGAAATCACCTGGGTTAGAACAAACTGGCTTGAAGGAGGAACATGAACCGGTTTTAAAATCAGTGAGCCCAATAAATTCCGGGAGGGCTCACTCAACCAGCTATTTCCGGCCTGACCGCGTCCCTTTTCCTGGAAGTCGGTGCTGATAAAATCCCCTTCACTGGCAACTCCTAAAGAGATACGGGAAAGGGCTTCATCGTTGGTTGAGAGAAGCGTCGGGTAATGAATTACAGTAAATTTCATGCGTGTCGATTGCTAGCGATTCTGGCGTAAAGGTTAAAAAAAAAGAAACAGGAGGCAAAAAAAAAGTCAAAAATTAGAATTACGCATGATACTTGTGGTGATATGTTCTATAAAGTGAACAATTTCACTATTTTTGCTGACAAAATAAAACCTTACAGATGACAAAAAAATCCGATCAAAACAGTGCGGAACACATATTGGCACAGGTAGTTGCCGGGATGCAAGAAAAGAAAGCGAAAAATATTGTTAGCCTGAATCTGGAAAAAATACACAATGCCGTCACCAAGTACTTTGTAATCTGTCACGCCGCCTCTAAAACACAGGTAGGTGCGATTCAGGATGGCGTAGAAGAGTTCGTCTTGAAAAATTGCGGACAAAAAGCCATACACCGCGAGGGTATGGAGAATTCGGAATGGATTTTGATAGACTACTTTGATGTAGTTGTACATATCTTTCAAGAAGAGCGCAGAGACTTCTATAAGATTGAGGCTTTGTGGGCCGACGCACCTGCAAAAAAATATCAAAGCGATTAATAAAAAAAAATTGCAGTAAAAATTACGACACAATGGCAGAAGAAAACGATAAATCATCCAACACAGATCAGGAAAACAAAGGATTGAAGAATCCCTTTGGAAACCTTGGCGGCAACAATAACGGAAAACCCAAATTCAATTTTTATTGGATTTATGGTATCCTGTTCGTTGTTTTACTTGGCGTACAATTCCTGAACATGGGCGAAAGCAGCAAACAAACCGACTGGAGGGAGCTTAAAGACATGATAGAAGCAGGCGATGTAGACAAAATTGTTCTGGTGAACAAAGAAACCGCCGAAATCTTTTTAAATCAGGATGCCCTTTCAAAAGAGCAGCATAAAGACCTGGACAAAGGGAATAATTTCACGGGCAAATCGCCACAGTACTATTACAATGTCGGATCGGTAGATAAATTTTACGAAGATGTTGAGTCGGTGCAGAAAGGAAAAGACAATCCGATTTATGTTGAAACTGAAATCAGGCACAACTGGGGAGGTGAAATATTAAACTGGATACTCTTTCCTGCCTTACTCATCGGGATTTGGTTTTTGTTTATGCGCATGATGAGTCGTGGTGGCGGCGGTGCCGGTGGTCAGCTCTTTAATATTGGCAAGTCGAAAGCACAGGTTTACGACAAAAAAACCAGCGTAAACATCACTTTTAAAGACGTTGCCGGTCTGGCAGAAGCGAAAGTAGAGATCAAAGAGATCGTAGATTTTCTTCGCACTCCCGACAAATACACCAAACTTGGAGGGAAAATCCCGCGTGGTGTATTGTTGGTAGGCCCTCCCGGAACAGGTAAAACCTTGTTGGCCAAATCGGTTGCCGGTGAAGCCCATGTACCTTTCTATTCTATTTCAGGATCTGACTTCGTTGAGATGTTCGTTGGCGTGGGTGCTTCGCGGGTACGCGACCTCTTTAAACAAGCCAAAGAAAAAGCACCAAGCATCATCTTTATCGATGAAATTGACGCCATTGGTCGTGCACGGGGAAAAAACCCCATGAGCGGAGCAAACGATGAACGCGAAAACACGCTTAACCAACTACTTACCGAAATGGATGGGTTCACACCCAACTCAGGTGTAATCATCCTGGCTGCCACCAACAGGGCCGACATCCTCGACAAAGCATTGATGCGCGCCGGACGCTTCGATCGTCAGATTTATGTTGAACTGCCCGATCTGGAAGAAAGAAAAGAAATCTTTGCGGTCCACACCAAACCGCTCACCATGGACAATACGGTCAATATTGACTTTTTGTCGAAACAAACTCCCGGTTTCTCGGGAGCCGACATAGCCAATGTGTGTAACGAAGCTGCACTGATAGCTGCCCGATCGGATCATGAAGCCATTACAAAACAGGATTTCATGGACGCCATCGACCGCATCATCGGCGGTCTGGAAAAGAAAAATAAAATCATCTCCCCCAACGACAAAAAAGTGGTGGCTTTCCACGAGGCCGGCCACGCTTCAGCCAGCTGGCTGCTCGAACATGCTCATCCTCTGGTAAAAGTAACCATTGTGCCCCGCGGAAAATCGTTGGGTGCAGCCTGGTATCTGCCCGAAGAGCGTCAGATAACCACCTACGAACAAATGTTTGATGAGATGGTAGCTACACTTGGCGGACGTGCTGCCGAGCAAGTCGTTTTTGGAAAAATATCAACAGGCGCGCTTAACGACCTGGAAAAAGTTACCAAACAGGCTTACGCCATGGTGTCCTATTATGGCCTGAGTGAAAAGCTGGGTAATTTAAGCTACTACGACTCCACCGGACAATCAGAATATTCGTTTAGTAAGCCTTTCAGCGAAAAAACCAGTGAACTCATTGATCAGGAAGTAAGCGATTTGGTTGAAAAAGCTTACAAGAAAGCCGTTCAGGTGCTCACCGATAACCGTAAAAACCTTGAAAAACTGGCGAATAAACTCCTCGAAAAAGAAGTGATCTTTAAAGAAGACCTCGAGGACATTTTTGGGAAAAGGCCTTGGGAAAAAGCCGAAACACCTGCCCGCGAAGTGAAAGCCACCGACCCGCCCACTCCGGATGTGGTCATCCCCGGAAGAGAAGAAAACGACTTGCCGGACACCAAACCTTCAGCTGATTAACAACACTTTGTTATGGAAGAAAGTACCACCAAGGAAAAAATTCTGAAATCGGTTCGTAATGCCCTAATCAATAAAACGGACAATCCTTTTCGTAATGTTGATTTCACCTCGGAGGTTTTTCCTACGGAAATGGAAGAACCCGAGGTAGAATTTGCCCTCAGACTCAACGAGTCAGGAGGTACTTTTGTATATTGCGAAAACGAAAAAGCCTTTATCGAGAACCTAAACGCCCTTGTCTTGGCAAACCATTGGTCTGAGTTGATGTGCTCAGATCCTTTGCTGGCCTCCTTTTTAAACGATTTTCAAATAAATGCTGTGCCTCCCCTAAAACCATTGGGCTTTGAGGTAGGCATCACTGGGTGTGATTTTTTAATTTCCAGATTTGGCAGCATCCTGATTTCTTCGGCAGTAGCCTCACGCACCCTGTTTTCAGGAGTTGACACACACCTAGTCGTGGCCAAAGCCTCACAGGTAGTTGGTGAATTAAAAGAAGCGTTAACAGCACTTAAAACAAAATATGCCCAGCGCTTACCTTCACAAATCACCATGATTACTGGCCCTAGCCGTACGGCAGACATCGAAAAAACACTGGTCATTGGAGCGCATGGTTCCAAAAATTTGATTGTGTTTATGATAGATGATGCTTAAACTGCGAAAATATCAGTTGATTTTGTAGATTTGCCGCAGTTTATTTTTCTAAACAACATTAGTTTGAAAGAAATACTTGTCAGAACCCTTACCGGTGGTGTGTTTGTAATATCTGTAATCGGGTCGATGCTGTGGCATCCCCTGGCTTTTTTTGCCGTTATGGGAATTTATGCCACCATCGGAATGCATGAGTTTTACAAGATGACAATGTCGCACAGGAATCACTTTCTCTACCTTGTTGCCGGTCTGGTCCTTTACGCCCTTGTGGCTCTGGTGCTTCTTACCTACCTCGATCAACACTTTTTGCTTTTTATCGTACCCTTGTTTTTTCTGGTCATGGTTGTTGAGCTATTTAACAAAAACGGATCATGGAAAAACCTGGCATTTTATGTCCTCGCCTTCCTGTATGTTGCATTGCCTTTCGGATTACTGAATGCCTTTTTCTACCTAAGCAGCCCACAGACCGATTTCATACTACCCATTAGTTTATTCGTTTTGGTTTGGATAAACGACATTTTCGCCTACCTGTCGGGTACATTTTTTGGCCGACACAAACTTTTTGAACGCGTTTCACCAAAAAAAACCTGGGAAGGAGCGCTGGGAGGTTTGGTTTTTGCGATGGCCGCAGCCTGGGGTTTCTCGCAACTTTCTGACCTTTTCACCCTGCCTGTTTGGTTGCTTTATGCTGCTCTGCTGGTAGTTACGGCTACGTTTGGCGACTTGGTTGAGTCAATGCTCAAACGAAATATGGGCGTAAAAGACAGTGGGACAATTTTCCCCGGACACGGTGGCGTACTCGATCGCTTTGATGCCGTTTTATTTGCAGCTCCGTTTGCTTTTGTTTTTCTTATCTTTGTCACACAATGAAAATTCACCGCGAAGGATATAAAATTATTGCAGCCACACTGATTTTTATCGGATTTCTGGCTTTAGGCATCGATCGGTTTGTGCCCATTGAAAACGTAAGGTACTTGTTGTATCTGGCTTTAGCGGCGGAGTTCTTCTGGACTATATACTTCTTTCGCGTACCGAACAGAACCGTCAACCACAACGAGAACGCAATTTTGGCCTCAGCCGATGGAAAAGTCGTAGCCATTGAAGAGGTGGTAGAAGACGAATATTTTAAAACATCCTGCACGATGGTCAGTGTGTTTATGTCGCCTTTTAATGTGCACGTTAACTGGTATCCCATCGATGGCGCAGTGACTTATACGCAATATCATCCCGGAAAATACCTGGCCGCCTACAACCCGAAATCGTCTACTTTAAACGAACGCAATACCGTGGTTGTGACCAACAAACATGGCCAATCGGTTTTAATGCGGCAGATAGCCGGGGTCATGGCCCGTCGCATCATTAGCTATGCAAAACCGGGCGACCGCGCCAAGCAGGGAGCAGAATTTGGCATTATTCGCTTTGGCTCGCGTGTCGATTTTTACCTGCCAAAAGAAGCCGAAATAAAAGTAAAATTGGGGGACAAGGTAGTCGCGAAAAAAAGCGTTATTGCTACCCTGTAATCCGGCATTTGACTACAACAACGCCTTTAGTTCCAACAAATCGTTGATGTGAAAACTGGCAAGCATGGGGTTATGCTTGTGGTGCGGATCGAACAGTACCTGATCCATACCCACTTGTTGAGCGCCTACAATGTCAACCATAACGTCATCTCCAATCATCAGGCTGTTTCCGGCCTGAGCTCCTGCCCGCGAAAAAGCATACCTGAAAATTTGCGGATTGGGCTTTTTTACTCCTGCCTCCTCAGAGGTTATCACTTCCTCAAAAAACACATCCAACTTCGAGGACTTTAGTTTTATTTCCTGCACCTCACTGAAACCATTGGTAATCAAATGCAAGTTGTATTTCGGACGCAGGTATTCAAGAGTTTCGTGGCAATGAGGGAAAAGGTTGACTTTGCGCGGACTCTCTTCCACATAAAAAGTGCCGATATCTGTGGCGAGTTGTTGGTTTTCAACTCCGAAATCCTTGAGGGTGAGCGCAAAACGCAGATCCCGGAGCAATTCCTTTTCAATTTTTCCATCACGGTACATATCCCACAACTGTTCGTTGTGGTGGCTGTAGTGGGCAAAAAACTCCTGACAGGAGGGTATACCCACTTGTTTCAGGTCGAAAAGCCGGAACATATCCGAAAACGTTTCGAGTGCACTTTTCTCAAAATCCCACAGCGTGCGGTCTAAATCGAAGAATAAATGTTGATACTTGTGGTTCAAAATAAAATTTTCGCACAAAAGTAGGGATTTTAGCTCAACAAGGCTGGTTTAGGGTAAAAAAGCAAAACTTTAAAAATGAGTTAAATTAATGTGATTGATTTGTTATTTTTGCTGCCACCAACCAAATGAAAATACAGGATGAAGAAAAAATTCCTCCGACTATCCGCTGTCATGGCCATGGTATGGCTCATGCCTGTTAGTCTATTAGCACAATTTGGTAACTTTACCATCATACCGTGCCAGGATTCTGCGGCCGTTGTTGCCCTTATCGATACGGTATTCCTTAAAGGAGTAAACCAATCGCAATACAAGAATATCAGTTTTAAAGGCGACCCAAAGGCTGTAGGCTATTTTTATGATGGATTTATGTTTGGCGGCTTCGAGACCAAAAAGGGAATTGTGATGTCAACCGGGATGGCTGAAAATCTGGCCGTCAGCAACAACTGTACAAACAACGTGGTATCGGGTAATACCAGTGGAGGCAGTGATGGAGATTTAGGAGATCTGGTCAACGCCACGATTAACGACGCGTGTGTTATCGAGTTTGATTTTAAACCCACCAACCAAATGTCCTCATTCAGGTATGTATTCGGATCAGAAGAATATCCTGAATACGTGGGAAGTTCTTTTAATGATGTATTTGGTTTTTTCCTGAGCGGCGATGGCATAAGCGGCCCTTACAGCAATGGCTCGGTCAATATTGCCCTGATCCCGGGTACAGGGCTTCCTGTATCCATCAACAACGTAAATTGCGGCAATACAAGCCCTAATTGTCAACCGGGGCCGGGCGGTACTTATTGCGATATGCTTATCGAAAACATCGTGTCTTCCTCACCCGCTTTCAAGCAACTGGCTTTAAATGCTTATACCATTTCGTTTACTGCCGAGAACCTGACCACCCCTTGCAGCTGGTACCATATCAAGCTGGCTATTGGTGACGCAGGTGATTCGGCCTGGGATAGTAGCGTTTTTCTCGAGATGGGCAGTTTCGATCCCGGCAAGGTGACTGAAACCACCAACTTCTCGCACCCTACCGTTGATTCCTTGCTTTATGAATCGTGCAGAAACCATGAAGCCGTGCTTTATTTCGATATCGGAACAGAACGCCTCGAAGATTTTTACATTCCTTTCCGGGTAGAAGGCACCGCCACCCGTGGATACGATTATCTGCTCTTTTCAACGAAACCCGATACCATATTCATTCCGGCCGGGGCAACTTACGACAGCATCAGAATCAGACCGTTTTTGGATGCTGAAGAAGAGGGTATTGAAACCATCGAAGTAAAATATATTCCCGTTATCTGTGGGATGGGGTTTGAAGAAACTACTGAAATTTTGTTGTCGGATGTTCCTGAATTTAATGACATGAGTATGGTAGTTAACTCCTTATGTGAAGACACCGTTACCCTGAGCTTCGAGCATATCCTTACCGGCATTCCTCCTTATTCCTACCAATGGCTTCCGGGCAACCAGAACACAGCCCAACTCGACTATGCCATCACAGGGGCTGACTCGGTAGCTGTGCCATGCGTGATAACAGACACCTGTGGTTTTCAGGTAATTGACACAGCTTTTGTCATTGTACCCAACCTTCAGGCTGATGCCGGCCCTGACAAATCGCTGTGTAACCTGCCCAATGTTCAGCTGGAAGGGGCTTGCGTGGGAGCCCAACACTTTACGTGGACCGCCAACCCACCCGATCCGTCACTCACCACCCCCAATATACCCGACCCAATAGTGAGCCCGACGGTAAACACGGCCTACACCATGACTGTATCCGACAATTGCACCAACAGCGATACCGACGAAGCCTTGGTGCTTCTTGATGTGGCCGTGGCAAACGCGGGAGTCGATCAGGTAATGTGTATAAACGAAACCGTCACCCTGGCCTGTAATAGCGGCGTTGGTTATAGCTGGACATCTGTTCCGGTCGACCCGACGTTAGCCACGCAGGCCACAAACCAGACCATCCATGTGTCGCCCGTCACTTCAACGGTTTATTCCGTAGCAGTGACCAACGATTGCGGTTTTACAGCCAGCGATGAGGTGGAGATTGTCGTAAATGCGCTGCCGACAGCTTTTGCAGGAAATGACGATGAAATTTGTTTTAACGAGTCGTATACCTTACAGGCCTCGGGAGGTGTAAAATACCAATGGAGTGCTGTCCCTCCCGATCCATCCCTTTCTGTCGGACAACAAGATACCTTAGCCAACCCCACCGTTCAACCCGACACACAAACCAATTACATCTACAGTGTTGTGGTAACCAACGAAAACGGTTGTGAGGCCGAGGCCGAAATGCAACTTGCAGTTAATCCTGTTCCTGATGTGTCGATGGACGTTGCACAAACCACCCTTTGTTTCGGCGAGACCACCACCCTGACTGCCGTCGGGAATGCTGATTACACCTGGACATCGGATGTTTTTGACCCCGATCTGGCCGCACAAATACACAACCAGTCGATTACAGTTTCACCAACACAGACTACAACTTACACCCTCGAGGGCGTGGTGAGTGGATTCAATTGTCCCGCCACGCTGACACAAACCATTACCGTTGTGCCATTGCCCACCTCACCGTTCAGCCTCGCCGATACGGTGATCTGCCAAAACCAATCTTTGCTTATCACCTATGCAGGCAATGCGAGTCCTAATGCCGATTACCAATGGACTTTTGACAATGCCATCCTGACTTCCGGAAGCGGAGCAGGCCCTTATGTGGCAGAGTGGGATCAGTCCGGATTAAAAGTGCTAACACTGACTGTTGTTGATCAGGGATGCGCCGGAACAGAGACAACCAAAACCGTGGAGGTATTAAACAGACCACAACCCGATTTCAGCGCCCAGGTGCTGGAAGGATGTGCCCCATTGACAGTGGAGTTTTCAGATGAAACGCAAAATACAGGATTGACTTCTACCTCCTACCTTTGGGATTTTTCAACAGGGGAAAACAACACAGAATCAAATCCTGTGGTTACATTTACCGATCCGGGTACGTATACCGTAAGTCTTCAGGTGACCAATGACGGATTGTGTGTCAGTCAAAAAACAGAAAATGCTTACATCCTGGTAAACGCCCTCCCCGTAGCCGACTTTCTCCCCGATCCTGAGGAAACCATTCTGGAGCAAGGTACCATTAGCTTTAACAACAACTCCACCGATGATACGCCAATGACCTATTCATGGAATTTCGGTGATGGCTCTCCCCTGTCGCAAGAAACCAATCCTGAACACACCTACAGCCAAACGGGCGAGTACATTATTGAATTGGAGGTTGTTAACAACAACGGATGCGAGGACACCATAAGCAAAAAAGTGATTATACATCCCGATTTTGCCGTTTATGCTCCAACCGCCTTTACGCCAAACGGAGATGGAAAAAACGACTCCTTCGAGGTGAAAGGGATTGGCATCAAAACCTACAAGATACAGATCTATTCGCGCTGGGGCGAGCTGATTTATGAGTCAAAAAACCTGAGCGATCAGTGGGACGGAACAATAAAAGGCACACCGGCTCCTGCAGGTAGTTACGTATATAAAATTACCTACAGAAGCATGATCGATTTAGACTACACCACCCAGGGAACGGTAACACTGATCAGGTAGCAGACCGTAGTAAACCGCTGCAATACAGATAATATGGAGACAGAGCACAATGTCATTTTGCAATCATTAAAGGAGAAGACAGGCCAGAAATTCAACGATTCCCCTTCTCCATTCACCCAGTGGCTTGATCCTGTCATCAGAGAGGTAAGCGAAGGCGACCTCACTTTTGAGTATAATGTCCGCCATGATATGACCAACCCGTTGAAAACGCTGCATGGAGGCGCTATTGCTGGTATTATGGACGACATCATCGGAGCTGCCATTTTTTCCCTTGGCTTAAAAGACTATTATACCACGATTAACCTGAGCGTTGACTTTTTCGCCCCGGCCATACAGGGAGATGTGGTGCTGGCCCAGGCCAAAGTGCTGAAAAAAGGAAAAAGCATTATCCATGTGGTCTGCGATCTCACACACAAAAACTCCGGACGTCTGCTCGCCCGCGGATCGTCAAACCTGATGAAACTGGATAGAAAGATCGCGCGTGAATGAGAAATGAAAAAGACCGGTAGTGTTAGTGTATCTAAATCCAAAGGTGGTTTTTATCTTTTGTCTGCGGAATTGCACTAAAAAAAATATCCGCAGTAAATCAAGGTGTCACCANCAAGGTATTTATTTGATTTACAGCTCATCATAAGATCAGACGCAAAGGTCGAATCCCAACTCNCNTCTGATAAAAACTTGCCTTTCTCCCAAATATAATTATATTGTCCCCCTTTCAGCAAATTTGACTGAAAAACAGGACGTTTTTGTCCGATCATGTCGTGGGTTCATTTTTCTGAATCCGAATAATTTTATAAATTTCTAATTATGCATGTAATCGACATCGTAGTTTTTATCATTTATTTCGCCGCCATGCTTGGGGTGGGCCTCTATTTTTTCAGGAAAAACAAAAGCGTAGAAGACTATTATATTGGTGGACGATCGTTGGGGAGCTGGCACATTGGCTTGTCGGTGGTAGCCACCGATGTGGGTGGAGGTTTTTCGATAGGACTGGGCGGGCTGGGTTTTACCATCGGGCTGGCGGGCTCCTGGATGCTCTTCACGGGCTTAATCGGTGCATGGCTAAGCGCGGTAGTTTTAATCCCCATCGTAAGCAAACTAAGCGTAAAACATGAGTTTTTTACCCTGCCACATCTCTTCGAACATTTCTACAACGGGAAAGTGGCATTGATGGCCGGCATAATCTCGGCTATAGGGTATATCGGGTTTACCAGTTCGCAGCTGTTGGCTGGAGCTAAACTGGCCTCAGCCACTTTCGTGGAAATCGACTTTTTAACCGCACTCATCATCATGGGTGTGATAGCCGTAATTTATACCGGCATGGGGGGAATGAAAGCCGTAATCTATACCGACACCATTCAGTGGATAATCCTGATGGCCGGACTCATTTTTATCGGAATACCGGTGGCCTATTTCGCTATCGGGGGAATGGAAACCATACGTACTACACTAGGCCCTGAATTCCTATCTCTGGGCAACGTACAATGGCAGCAATTGGTTAACTGGGGCATCACCATTATCCCGATCTGGTTTGTCGGAATGACGCTGTACCAGCGTATTTATGCTTCAAAAAGCGAAAAGCAGGCCAAAAAAGCCTGGTTTATCGCAGGTTTATTTGAATGGCCACTGATGGCCTTTATGGGCGTAATATTAGGACTTTTTTCGCGGGTGGCTTTCCAAAATGGGATGTTTGCCGAGGTCGGTTATTCGGTAAGTGCAGGCATGGACCCTGAAATGGGTCTGCCGGTGTTGCTCAATACTGTATTGCCTGTCGGACTGATGGGACTCATGCTGTCGGCCTATTTTTCAGCCGTCCTCTCCACCGCCGACAGTTGCTTGATGGCGGCATCAGGCAATGTGCAAACAGACATTCTCAGCAAGTTTTTCAAGTTTAAACAAGACAGAAAATCGCAATTAATGGCCTCGCAGATTGTAACCCTCAGCATCGGCGTGCTGGCTTTGTTGCTGGCCACCTATATGACCAACGTGCTGGAGTTGATGCTGTATTCCTACGCCTTCATGGTTTCAGGATTATTCGTTCCCATTTTGGTGGCTTTATACGGAAAAAGCCCCAACCCTTCAGCGGCTATGCTATCGATGATCATTGGAGGAACAACTACCGTGACGCTGATCGTTTCAGAGATAACTTTACCTTTTGGACTGGATGCCAACATTTTCGGAATTACAGCCTCCGCGGTAGTGTATTTTTTCGTAACTTCCCTCACAAAAAAAACAGCCTCATGATATCAGAAATAATAAAACTACGACACGAACTTCATCAACACCCTGAAGTTTCAAATAACGAGTTGTCCACTTCGGAACGGATGGTCAATTTTATAAAACCCCTGTTGCCCGATGAAATCATTACCCTTGGCAAAACAGGAAAAGCCTTTGTTTTTAACGGAATCGAAGCAGGCAAAACAACAGTTTTCAGGGCCGAACTCGACGCGCTTCCCATTCAGGAGAAATCAATGTGGTCACGATGGCCATATGGCCGTGCTGGCAGGTCTGGCCCGAAAAATTGCCGAACACACCCCCCGATTCGGAAAAACCGTGTTGCTGTTTCAGCCTGCCGAAGAGGTAGAGCAAGGAGCGCGGGAGGTAGTGGAGAATCCGCTATTTCAGGCTTTAAAACCGGATTTTATTTTTGCGCTGCACAACATTCCGGGAGTAGAAAAACACCACATTGTCGTGAAAGAAGGTAGTTTTTCGGCTGCCTCCAAAGGCATGACAATTCAACTCTTTGGGAAAACGTCACATGCCGCCGAACCCGAAAAGGGAATCAGTCCGGCGAATGCCATCGCACACATTATTAAACGCTTAAATAGCTTACCGCAAACGGATCACTTGTTTTCAGACCTCACTTTACTCACCATCATTTATATCCGCATGGGTGAAATTTCCTTTGGCACATCGCCTGGTTATGCTGAAATTGGCGTCACCCTGAGGGCCTTTGAAAACATTGACATGGAAGGCTTAACAGCCCGTTGCGAGCAACTCATCAAGGAAGTTTCGGAGGCCGAAAAACTGAATTATTACATTTCATATTCCGAAGAGTTTCCGGCCAGCGTTAACGATGCGGCCTGCCTGAAGTACGTTACAGATTCCGCCATCGACCATAACCTGCATGTCCGGCAGNTGAANAAACCTTTTACCTGGTCGGAAGATTTTGGCTATTACAGCCAGCAATACCCGAGCTGTTTGTTTGGTTTAGGGTCGGGTATCACNCAACCTTCACTGCATAATCCCGATTACGATTTCCCTGACGACATCATCAGCACAGGAATAAACATGTTTTACGCAATTTACAAGAAAATAAATTTACAAGATGACCAGTAGTTCCACCATCACCCTCAGCGAAAAATCCGTTCGGAATAACATATCCTTCCTGAAAAAGAAAATGGGTAAAAAAGTAGTGATATCGGCCGTAGTAAAGGCCAATGCGTACGGACATGGCATCGAACAGATCCCCCCTTTGTTTGAAAAGCATGGCATCAACCATTTTTCTGTGTTCAGCTACAGCGAAGCCTTGCGGGTATACCAGAGTCTGCGGCAACCACAAACCATCGTGATCATGGGTTGGATTCCTGAGGATAAAATGGCCGATGTGCTTGAAAAAGGCTTTGAATTTTTTGTTTTCAACACCGAACGGTTAGAACTGGCTCTTCAAACGGCCAAGCGGATGAACCTTGTGGCAAACCTGCACCTGGAGGTGGAAACAGGCATGAACCGATCAGGTCTGGAAACTGATGAACTAATCGAAGCCATTGCCATGATACAGGCCAACGAGAAATACCTGCATGTGGCCGGTTTTTGCACACATCTGGCCGGAGCTGAAAGCATTTCGAACCATCCGCGAATTCAAAAACAATTAAAAAAATACCAAAAAATGTTGTCGGTGCTTGAGGCTGCCGGCATCAAGCCCACCTACCGTCATGTAGCCAATTCTGCGGCTTCTTTTATTTATCCCAAGGCGAGGATGGACATGGTGCGCATCGGCATTATGATATACGGTTATTGGTCGAGCATCGAGGTTTTTATTCAATACAGCAGCCTAAAAATTAACAAAACAGACCCCTTGCAACGTATCCTCAGCTGGAAAAGCCAAATAATGGCCATAAAAACAGTGAAATACGGCGAATTTATCAGCTATGGGATTTCATATCTGGCACAATCGGAAGTAAAAACGGCACTCATCCCCATCGGGTATGCTTCAGGTTACAGCCGAAACCTGAGTAACAGAGGGNTGGTNATNATCAACGGCCAAAGATGNGGCGTTATTGGCGTGGTGAACATGAACATGATTATTGCCGACGTTTCGTATATGCCTCAGGCACAAGTGGGTGATGAAGTCGTTATCATAGGAAAGCAAGACCAGTTGGAAATAAAAGTAAGTGCTTTTAGCGATATCAGCGATCAACTCAATTACGAGGTTCTGGCCCATTTGTCTGAATCCATCAAACGGACGGTGGTGGATTGTGAGGAGGACGGTTGAGCTCTTTCTCAAATCGGTGAGTAGGAATAATGTTATAACTCATTGAGCAAATCCTCGTTACCGCTACGCTCAATCGAGGACGAGAAGAGGGATCGATCTGATGTAAATAGAACCGCACAGTTGCCCACGCCTTACGCATGAAGTTAAGCAGACAGGATGGCATTATTTAAAATGCTTATTAATTGTGACTATCTAAAAAGTTCTGCCATGATTTTTTCTACTTTTGGTGTGCACTGAGTGGAGTAAATTTTATGAAATACAAAGAGCATTCGATTTTTCCGCACAAGTGCTCTTAATTATATTTTGATGAAAAAGACTGTA
>JGI10211J34971_10002062_pt1 | contig 16538 bp, 16 predicted proteins | sample Etolagsediment_FD_34971 | JGI IMG/M metagenome (IMG submission 34971) | reverse complement strand
ATGATGGAGATCTGCCCTTTTAATTCTCGTACAGGTTATCCCTCTTGCTGCCGGAAGTTTCGGCAGCGATGGGAGGCCTTGTATCAGGTGCAGGGTACTTGAATTGCCACGTGCAAGATGGCGGGTGCAGGGTACTTGAATTGCCACATGAGGGATGGCGGGTGCAGGGTACTTGAATTGCCACATGAAGGATGGCGGGTGCAGAGTTGTAGAGTTGCCACGCGCAAAATGGTGGGTGCAGGGTACCGGGCACAAAATGGTCGAGTTGTTAGGTAACTGGATTGCTGAGTCTGATAAAATTAAAGATCATGAACAGTTGAAAAGTGATATTTCCTCATAAGAAAACATTTATTACTTTATCTGTGTTGAAATTCAGTGGTTTTTAACTACACGCTAACGAATTTAATTTCTTTGGAAACACTTGATGAGCCTCCGGGGAGTAACGCGGCAATGATGGCCGCGCAGAGTATTCAATTTCTAATTAATCAGGTTGAGTTTTCCTGGATCGGACTGTCCTTCGAAGCATTTTTTATCCTGGCAGCTTTGCTTCTGAGTGCACTGTATTCCGGTTCGGAAGTTGCTTTTTTTTCACTGGTGAACCAGATGGACAAACTGGATCACAAACGACCTTCGGATCTTGGTATTTTTCGTATGCTGGAGAAGCCAAGACAGCTTCTGGCCACGATTCTAATTGCGAATACATTTGCCAATATTGTGGCATCGGTGTTGGCGGCGGTGGCGACAGGCAAGATTGCGATCGCCTTTGGGTATCCGAAGGTGGTGGTGTATGCGATTGAGATTGTGGTGCTGACGTTTATGATTTTGATTTTGAGCGAGATTACACCCAAAGTGATCGCAATCAACAACCCTCTGCATTTTTCGCGGCGGTTGTACAGGTTTATTCATCTGCATTTTTTGCTGCTGACACCTGTGGCGCGGCTCATTGCCAGAGGGTCCAGCCGCCTGGAACAGCGGCTGCCTGTCGCCTCGTCCCGCATGACTGCTGAAGATCTTAAGGCCATGGCGGAAATGGGTGCACAATCCGGTTCCATTCACGAGGACGAACAGGAGATGATCGAGAATGTCATTGAGTTTGGAACCATCTCTGTTCGAGAAATCATGACATCCAGAGTAAATATCGTAGCCATTTCCGAAGATATGACACTCACAGAAGTGATTTCGGTCATTCAGGAAAAAGGTTTGTCCAGAATGCCGCTTTATGAGCAGGATTTGGATCACATCATCGGATTCATCTACGCGAAAGACGTGTTACCCTATATCAATGGTCAGGGGATGCCGTCAGGAATCACCTGGAAAAGCTTAGCACGAAAAGCACTTTTTATCCCGCCAACCAAAAAATTGGATGACCTGCTTCGTGACTTCCAAAGAGAGAAAACGCACATTGCTATCGTTGTTGATGAATATGGCGGTACGGAAGGGGTGGTAACTCTGGATGACATTCTCGAGGAGATCATTGGTGATTTTGGGGATGAGGTGGCAGAAGAGGAGGAATCGCTGTACCTGGAACTCAAAAATGGCGTGTATCTCTTCGATGCAAAGATCGATCTCGATGATCTGGATGAAATTTTAGACACCGAGGTTAGTTCGGTTGATGATGAGTTTGAAACACTGGGCGGATTAATCTATTATCAAACGGAAAAAATCCCCAGTGTTGGGGAAACCATTCAGTATAAAAATCTGGAATGTACCGTCCACTCGCTGGAAAACAATCGTGTAAAAAAAGTCCGTGTGAAAAAACTGATAGAGGGTAGTTCAGTTCCAATCGTGGATGAAACAGAACCAAACGGATGACCGTCGAAGTCGCAGAGCGTCCCCACTTTAAGACCCAGTCTCTGGAAGGGTATCATTCCATGGGTCTGAAAGCCACAGCATCCGAGTTTTTTCTCATTCATTCTAAACATCAGCTCGCTCCATTGTGGAGAGAAGGTTGGTTCGATCGAAGACCTGTTTTGCTAGGAGAAGGAACCAACACGGTTTTTATCACAGACCCAAAGCGGCCGGTTTGTAAGATAGCGATGAAGGGCATCCGGATTTCGGATGAAAGCGAATCCTCGGTACGTGTCCAGGCAGCAGCCGGAGAGAACTGGCATCAGCTGGTGACATGGGCGGTAGCACAGAACTATGGAGGAATTGAAAATCTGGCGTTGATCCCGGGTACGGTCGGCGCAGCACCGGTTCAAAACATTGGTGCTTACGGAGTGGAGCTTTCAGATGTTTTTGAGGAGCTTGAGGCATTTTCGATGAAGCACGGTACATTTAAAACCATCGGAAGAGAGGAGTGCCGTTTTGGATACCGTAGCAGTCTTTTCAAACATGGGGAACCTGAGTGGCTGATTTGCTCTGTGTCCATCCGGCTCACCAAAGATCATCACAAACTTTCGAGTTCCTATCAGTCGCTCGAAACCTATCTTGAGAAGTTGGGAATCCAGACCCCTGGTGTTGGTGATCTTTACCAGGCTGTCTGTAGCATCAGAAAAAGCAAGTTGCCGGATCCGAAGATCCTGCCTAATTGCGGGTCATTCTTCAAGAATCCGGTTATTTCCATGGAGAGGTTCCGGCATTGCAAATCTATGTTCCCCGACATGCCAGCTTACCCCGCCGGAGATTCTACTGCAAAAGGCCATGTAAAGATTCCAGCCGGGTGGCTGATCGAAAAAGCCGGATGGAAAGGCCGGAGAAAAGGGGGATTCGGAATGTATCGTCAACATGCACTTGTTCTTGTCCATTTTGGCGGCTCAGGCGGAGGCGAGTTACACGCATTTATGGAGGAAGTAACCGGCGCCGTCTTGAATCTTTTTGGCATTCAACTCGAACCCGAAGTTCATCTGATTGGCGACACGATTATCCCATCAACCCAAACCTGAAACAAGGTATTCACAAAAAACTGACACACTATGATTGAACGTTATTCCAGAGAGGAGATGACCCGCATTTGGACCGATCAAAATCGGTTTCAGGCCTGGCTGGAGGTTGAATTGGCTGCCTGCAAAGCGTGGAGTCGCACAGGGAAAATACCCGAAGCAGATGTGGATCTGCTCTATAAAAATGCATCTTTTGACATCGATCGCATCCGGGAAATTGAACAGGAAACGCATCACGATGTGGTCGCATTTACCCGTGCGGTATCGGAAACCCTCGGGGAGGAGAAAAAATGGGTTCACTACGGCCTTACTTCCACCGACGTTGTAGATACGGCGAATGGGTATCTCATCAAACAGGCCAATCGAATTTTGGAGGAGGATCTGGACCGGATATCCCAAACATTGGCAGCAATGGCTGTAAAATATAAGAACACAATCATGATGGGACGCACGCATGGTGTTCATGCGGAACCGACTACATTTGGTCTGAAGTGTGCTCTTTGGTACGCCGAAATGGAGCGACAGAAAGAGCGTTTTCGGCATGCGTCCAAAGGCGTAGAGTTTGGGAAAATTTCCGGTGCGGTAGGAACATTTGCTCACCTTCCACCGGAAATTGAATTGTATACCTGTGAGGAACTTGGGCTGACTCCGGCTCCCATATCAACCCAAACCCTGCAACGAGACCGGCATGCGCATTATATGGCCACCATTGCATTAATCGGATCCACATTGGAAAAAATTGCAGTTGAAATCCGGCACTTGCAGAGAACGGAGCTGCGGGAAGCAGAGGAGTTTTTCCGGAAAGGGCAAAAGGGGTCCTCTGCGATGCCGCATAAAAGGAATCCTGTGAGCTCGGAAAATATTTCGGGATGCGCGAGGGTTTTGCGCGGATATATGGTCACGGCGTTTGAGAATATTCCGCTATGGCACGAACGGGATATTTCTCACTCCTCGGCAGAGAGGATTATACTACCCGATGCGACGATTTTGCTGGATTATATGCTTACCAGAATGAACCGGGTGCTGTCGCAACTACAGGTGTACCCCGAACAGATGCTCCGCAATATTGAGAAAACCTATGGGTTGGTTTTTTCTCAAAGGTTGATGCTGATGCTCATTGACGCTGGAATGAGCCGGGAGCGCGCCTATGACACTGTACAACCTCTTGCGATGAAAGCATGGGAGAATGAGATACCGTTTCGGCCGCTTGTGGAAGGGGACGATGAGATTCGCCGCACTCTTCAGGAGGAGCAGATTGCTGATGCATTCGACCTGTCGTATCATACTCGAAGGGTGGATATTCTACTTCGGCGTGCCGGAATTGATCTGGACGGGAATCGGAATTGATCCGGACGGGTACCTGAATTGATCTTGTAGGAAAAGGGAGTTTTGTTTTAGAAAAAAAATGAAAAAAATTTTTAGGGGGTGACAAAATGTTGTCACTACGGTCTTCGATCTTTGGGATAATCAATAAACACAAATCCAAATGATCATGAATACAGACACCTATAACTCCCCTTTAAATGAACCTGCAACAAGTACGGACATCTCGATTTCCGACCGGATGTTTCAGGAAATGCTGGCCGAAGCGATTCGTCAAGAGCAGGAAATGAATGAGGTTTTTAACCTGCTGGGATGGATTCACTTGCCATTGGAACTTAAAATGACCATTCACGAAGATGTGAAAGGGTACTTTAATGAGCTAGAGGGTCGATATTCAACCGCATGCGCCTATGTGCAGAAACGCAGAGAACGGGTCGATTACTGGGTAAACAGCTACCTGGATGGGCTTTGCTCTCTGAAGGAGGCTGTAAACGCACTGAAAGTCGGGTTCTAAGATCGATGGCGGGGTTCCTTGTTCCCTTGCTTCCGCTTGAATACATTTTGAATCTTTGGTTCCAAGAATCAATCAGGATTTCCTATCTTTGGCCATTCCAAATGTAGCTCTATACCGAATCTGAGTTGGGCCGCAATGGTACGAAAGTGTATTCCACCAAAACAGAATTCTGCCAACCATGTCAGACCAGTCTAACTCCAAAATTTCACGAAAAGGGTTAACATATGATGATGTTCTGCTAGTTCCCAGGCATTCATCCGTTTTACCAAGAGAGGTAGATCTTTCGGTTCATCTCGCGAGTGATTTACAGTTGAACATCCCCATTCTTTCTGCAGCAATGGATACTGTTTCCGAGTACAAAATGGCGATTGCACTCGCACGAGAAGGAGGGATGGCCATTCTGCATAAAAATATGAGTATTGAGGATCAGGCAGAACATGTGCGGCTTGTGAAGCGAAGTGAAAGCGGAATGATTGTAGACCCGGTGACCCTCACAAAGGAAGCGACGGTGAAGGATGCACGGGATTTGATGGAGCGTCATAAAATTGGTGGCATCCCGATTGTATCGGAAGACAACATTCTGATTGGGATTGTGACCAACCGGGATCTTCGGTTCGAACGCTACGTTGATAAGCCATTGGGAAGCATCATGACGTCCGGTCGGCTGGTTACGGCGAAAGCGGGCACGGATTTAAGCCAGGCCGAGAAAATTTTGCAGGAGTTCAAAGTTGAAAAACTACCGATTGTGGACGATCAGAACCATCTGGTAGGATTGATTACATTTAAGGATATCGAGAAAAAAATGAACTTCCCGCTTGCATCGAAGGATCAGATGGGCAGACTGCGAGTGGGTGCAGCTGTCGGAATCTCCGGTGATACGCACGACAGGGTAGATGCACTGGTGGACGCAGGTGTGGATATGGTCACGGTTGACACGGCACATGGGCATAGCGAAGGGGTTTTGGGCATGATTCGCGAGATTCGCTCACGGCACCCTCATCTGAAACTGACCGGCGGGAATATTGCCACAGCAGAAGCTGCAGAAGCCCTTGCCGACGCAGGAGCGGATGTGGTGAAAGTGGGTGTTGGCCCAGGATCGATCTGTACAACACGGGTGGTGACAGGGGTTGGTGTGCCACAGCTTACGGCAGTGATGGAGGTGGCTGAAGTGACATCGAAACGTGGCATCGGTCTCATCGCGGACGGAGGAATCAAACAAACCGGGGATATTGCCAAAGCTCTTGCTGCTGGTGCAGATGCTGTCATGATGGGGTCGATGTTCGCTGGCGTGGACGAAAGTCCGGGTGAAACAATTATTTTCGAATCCCGTAAGTATAAAACCTATCGGGGGATGGGCAGTTTGGGTGCCATGAAACAGGGATCCAAAGATCGCTATTTTCAGGACGTCGAAGAGGACATTAAAAAACTAGTGCCTGAGGGGATTGAAGGAAGAGTCCCCTACAAAGGAACTCTGAGCGAGGTCATCCATCAGATGACCGGGGGGATTCGTGCAGCCATGGGGTATTGCGGCGCTAAAGATATCGCCACTCTCAAAACAGCGACATTTGTTCAGATTTCGGCTGCTAGCTACAAAGAGAGTCACCCTCATTCTGTTCAAATTACCAAAGAGGCGCCGAACTATTCCGTTTCGTGACGGACGGTTCGGCAGTCAAAACATAAAGATATCAATGAGAAAGGTTCTGATCATCGCCTACTACTTTCCACCCATGGGAGGCAGTGGTGTTCAGAGACCTTTTCAGATGGCCAAATATCTTCGTGAATTTGGTTGGGAACCGGTCATCCTTACGCAAGCCCAAGGGGCATATACACACGCAGACGAGAGCCTTCAGAATGAGGTCGAAGCTCTTCAAATACCAGTTTACAGAACCGAATCTTCCGGTTGGACGCCGCAAACCTTGCCTTTCCTGAAGCAAGGTGTCCAACAGCCATCAACTTCAGGAGCGATTCACCTGATCCGTCCTGGCAGGTTCCGCTCCTGGCTTTTGTCGCTATTTACACGATGGTTCTTCATCCCGGATAACAAAGTCCCGTGGATTTCGTCCGCAATTCAAACAGCCGGTGAGATCATTCGTAATCACAAGATCGACTTGATACTCTCCACCGCACCTCCATTTAGTAGTTTTCTGGCAGCCAGAACCATCAGTCAAACCCATAAAATCCCGCTGGTATTAGATTTTCGGGACGCCTGGCTGGAGAATCAGTACCATCGCCCGCCAACCCTGTGGCATCGAAATCGTATGCGGCGTATGGAACAAGAAATCGTATCCGCTGCCTCCGCTATCATCGCCATTAACGAACGAACGGCCAACGGACTGCGAAATCGAATACCCGAACGATCTTCAATTCGGGTTGATGTAATTCCTAATGGCTACGATCCCGGCAAACGTACAGACAGCACACCCACATCTGTGGGCTCGTCCGATTCAAACCTATTCAGCATTTTGCATGCAGGACAGTTGTTCAGCAGTTCCTCGCACAAACGTCAACCAGAGATTCGCTTGCTTTTTCGTGCACTCGACCATCTTTTTGTCAGCCGGCCGGATCTCCTTCATGTGGTTCAACTGGTTTTTGCCGGTCACCCGGAACCGCTTATTACTCGCTGGGTTCAGGCGCATTCATACTCTGGAACGGCGCCGAATATCATCCAAACCGGATACCTATCGCATTCTGCTGTCCTTGAACAGATGCTCAATGCCAATGCCTTGCTATTAACGCTTTCCTCATCCGAACTTTTTAGGGGAGTGACTCCGGGCAAAATGTTCGAATATTTTGGAACACAAAAACCGATCTATGCATTAGTCCCAGATGGAGAGGCTTCTCGGTATCTAACCGGATATGGCGGAGCAATTCAAGAACATACATACTCCGCACAAGCGATCGCCCATTCACTCTCCTTGTTTATTGACAAAGGGAGATCGGGAACCTTGCCGGATGCAAATCCTCATTTTGCCGTTCAGTTCAACCGAAGGAATCAGGCCGAACAGATCGCAAAAATGTTTGATGAAGTTGTTTCCAATCCTTGAAATAGTATCTTTCTGCCCATGTGGAATCTACTCAGACATCTGTTTCACCATCGTACTAGAAGCAATCGGATTCTGGTCATTGATCAGGATGATCCGGACCGGTCGAATCACTTCGAGCTAACTCCTTTTTCTCTGGTCTGGTTCATGGGAACCCTATTCACCCTGGTGATCGCCGCTTCTTTGATGCTCTTTTTCATCACCCCGCTTGGAGATCTGTATCAGTCTCCCCAGGCCAATCAGATTCGAGAGGAGCTTTTTGCTATCGAGCAGCGGATTGAAGCCCTACGAGATACCATCACAGCAAGAGATATGCAGTTGGCAACCCTACAGCTGGCCTTACGAGCCAATTTGGATACTACGTTTGCAACGAGTGCATTGAATAACATGAACATGTTGAGTTCAGCTAGGAGCGGTATACCATTTTCTGAAACCTGGAATAGCTACGATTTGATAACGCAGCGAAGTATAACGATGGCCGGTCAGGAGCGATACTCTTTTGGTGCGAGTCCGTTTCAAAATCCTTATCTGCCAATAGACGGGACGCCTAGTCGTAGCTTCGATCTTGTAACCAGTCATTATGGAACAGACTTCGCAACGCAGGCAAATACCTCCTTTTTTGCTGCGGAGAATGGGGTAGTCGTTACGGCTCACTGGACTCTCGAGTATGGATATGTGATGGCCATTCAACATATGGATGGGTTTCTCTCTGTCTATAAACACGGTGGATCTCTCGCCAAAAAGAAGGGTGATTACGTTTTCAAAGGAGATCTGCTTGGAACCGTCTCAGATAGTGGTATTTTAAGCTCTGGACCTCATCTTCACTTTGAAATCTGGAAAGATGGGATCCCCACCGATCCAGCAATCTATCTGCCCCTGCTCTATTAATTCCGAAATGTAACTGCTCATGAATCCCAAAAAACCACAAAACGGATCTGCTTTATCACTCAACGTAATTTCAGAAGAAACCCATCTGGAGGGAAACATAACCTCTACCTCAGACTTCCGGATCGCAGGTAGGGTCTACGGGGATCTCGATATAAAAGGAAAACTACTGTTGACATCTGAGGCAGTCATACGTGGAGAAATACGGGTCGATCAGGCAGACATTTCCGGATCCATACGAGGGGAGGTGATTGCATCCGACAAAGTAGTTTTGCGCGGCAATGCGAAATTGAATGGTAATATTTATACGAGAGTGCTAGTGATTGAAGAAGGGGCATATTTTCAGGGAGAGTGCCATATGACGGAGGACCTGCCCAGAAAGATAACAGAGAACGTGGAGAGCGATGATTCTGAACAGGAGCAAGATCAAGATCCACAGGAATAGATGAAACGGAATTTGCCCTCCAGTCCCACTCCGGATCCGCACCCCAGTAAACATCAGAAAGCCTATCTTCGGTACCTTTCCCTTGGTTTTGAGCTTGCAGCGTCTTTGGGGGGTCCAATCTGGATTGGATATCTGCTGGATCAAAAAACAGAGAGCGCTCCCTGGTATACTTTGGGAGGGATTTTCACCGGAATGATTCTTTTCTTTTACACCATCTTTAAAACCGTTAAATCTGTACGCGGAGATCACTCATGAATGCAGGATCCAGCCAATTGCATAGTCACTCTGTTATTCGACGTCGTTCATTGCGGTTCGGTATCATCGCTATCGTTCTTGCCATGTTTATTCTTGCATGGATATGGATTCCAAGTCTTGAAGCCGGAGGATGGTTTGCCGGGTATCTGCTCGGCTTTTTTGCCGTTTTACTTCATTTTTTGACGTCTATTTTGATGAAAAATGTACCACCCGCGAAAATAGTCTATGTGTATTTTGCTGGTATGGCTGCCCGTTTCATTCTGATCATCGCACTTTTTATTCTTTTTCTGATTTCTGAAAAATTTGACCAATTAAGTTTTACAGTTAGCTTCTTAATTTCTTATCTTTTCCACTCTATGATCGATTTGATATCGGTCCATCAATCTATAGCCAACCGATCGCACAATACAAAGCATCACTAGCATTAACTGACGAATGATCTACCTGATTCGCCGAACGCTGATTCTTTTACTGTTTGTTAGTTTCACCTCTTTCCTGACATATGCTGCTGATCCGGTTGAAGGTGAGGAGCCTGTGATCGATGTTATGGGCAAAGTTGTCGATCATGAATATTTTGAAATTTTTAACACCAAGATCTATTTACCCCGAATCTTCCGGGCGGGTGGGCAGTGGTATGTTTTTTCAAATACCAAATCCGCACTCAAGTCCGGTGAGTTCGAAAAAGTCGATGGAGCGCTGGTACGGACAGACGGAGAACCGATCACACTCGATATGTCCATTACGTCTCACCTGTTGTATGTCTGGTTTGGTATCCTGTTTGCTTTATGTATCACCCTCTGGGCTTCATCGCGCTACAAAAAGGGGGTTGGTCGAACTACAGAGCCGAAAGGGATTTCGCTGAATCTGTTTGAAGTATTTTTCGTTTTCATCAGAGACCAGATCGCCAAAGAATATATCGACAAGAAAAACTACGCAAAGTTTGTACCCTATCTCTTTTCGGTATTTATGATGATCTCGTTCCTGAATCTTTTTGGTCTGTTGCCTTGGGGGGTCTCCGCCACAGCCGATCTTACGGTCACTGCTACGCTCGCAGGCATTACCTTTTTTATCACACAATTCAATGGGTCGAAAGATCACTGGCAGCATGTGTTTGCATTTCCGGGAGTTCATCCGCTCATGCGAATTATTCTAACTCCGGTCGAGATACTTGGACTCTTTACCAAGCCATTTGCACTGGCCATACGATTGTTTGCCAACATGCTTTCCGGCAAAATCCTCATCATCTGTATCCTTGGATTGATTTTTATCTTTGCAGATATCTTCGGCGTGGTCATTGGAGCATCGTCCGGAGTGGTTTGGGTGGCACTCACATCCGCCCTCTACATTCTAAAGGCATTCATTGCCCTGTTACAAGCTTATATCTTCACGCTACTCTCTGCTGTATTTATTGGTATGGCTGTAGAGGAGCATCATCACGACGACCATCACTCACCAGCCGAACTGGATGAAGCCGGTGCCGGGGTCTGACCATCAAACCATAAACTAAACAGAACAAGGTAAACTACTATGGGATTTTTAGCAGCAGGATTAGGAGCAGGTATCGTAGCCATCGGCGCCGGACTCGGCATCGGTATGATCGGTAAATCTGCCGTTGAGAGCATTGCCCGTCAACCGGAAGCATCCGGAGACATCCGTGGAGCAATGATCCTTACCGCGGCTTTTATCGAAGGTGTTGCGCTCTTTGGAGCCATTGTTTGTGTTCTTCTTGCATTGAACATCACTGTATAATCCGCCAGCTATGATCTATCTGGCAAGCGGAGGACTTTTCTCTTTCAACACAGGTTTTGCCATCTGGGTTTTGATCTCCATGGTCATATTCCTGTTTATCATGGCAAAATTTGCAGTTCCGCCCATTATGGCGGCCTTGGATGAAAGAGAAAAAAACATCAAAGATTCGCTTGAGTCTGCAGAAAATGCCCTAAAAGAGGCAAAGCAGATCTCACAGGACAACCAGAAAGCTCTGAAACAGGCAGAGGCAGAAGCGCAGCGCATTCGTAAAGATGCGCTCGCAGACGCAGAGACGATCAGAGCAGACCGGCTGGACAAGGCGAAAAAAGATGCAGAGAAACTTCTCGATGATGCGAAAAAAGCGATCGAACAGGAGAAAAAGCAGGCGTTGTCAGAATTGCGATCGGAAGTTGCCGATCTGGCCCTTCAGGCTGCATCGGCTATTCTCGATGCTGAGCTCGATGAAAAGAAGAATCGAAAGCTTGTCGATAACTTTATCAAAGATATCTCTAGCAATTAATCAGCCATGAGTTTTAAAGCAGCACGACGATACGCCTACGCTATGTTCCAGTCCGCAGTCGAACTGGGCATCCTCGAAGAGTGTAATCGCGATATGGATCTCATTCATGAGACCATTGAGGCGGCATCTGATCTCGAGCTCTTCCTAAAAAGTCCAATCATCAAAAAGGATGATAAGCGGCAAGTTCTCTTGAAAGTGTTCGAGAAAAACGTGACGAAAGAAACCATGGTGCTGATTCATCTGCTTGTTTCGAAAGGTAGGGAAAGTACCCTCAAGCAAATCGCACAAAGATTTTCCGAGCTCTACAAAGAACACAAAAATATTCTGGATGTGGAAGTTCAGACTGCTTTCGAACTAGATGATCAACAAACATCTGAACTTCGAAGAGCACTCGAGAATGTTACCCGGAAAATTGTCCATCTAAAAACGCAGGTGGATGTTGATTTGAAAGGAGGACTGGCTGTTCGCATTCATGACACGATGTATGACGGCACCGTTCGTCACAAGATGAGTCAGCTAAAACAGCAATTCTCTCGGGAGAATGTATAAAAACTATTTAATGTAAAGACATGAGCCAAGTTAGACCCGACGAAGTATCAGCCATTTTGCGCAAGCAACTCACAGGATTTGATGATTCATCCGATGTATATGATATGGGAACAGTCCTTGAAGTAGGGGACGGAATCGCACGAGTATACGGATTATCAAAAGTTCAGGCGGGTGAGCTTGTAGAAATGCCTGAATCACTAGATGAAGATGGAAATGCTGTAACCGGAATGGTTCTTAACCTTGAAGAGGACAATGTAGGTATTGTACTTTTTGGTTCTCCGGATTCTGTAAAAGAGGGGCATACTGTTAAACGTACCAAGCAAATCGCATCACTTCAAGTCGGTGACGGCCTTACGGGACGTGTTATTGACCCTCTAGGACGGCCCATTGATGGTAAAGGGGCGATCTCTGGAGAGCTTATCAGCGTACCGCTTGAGCGGAAAGCACCCGGTGTGATCTATCGGGAGCCTGTAGCAGAGCCACTTCAAACTGGTATCAAAGCCATCGATTCCCTCATACCGATTGGACGCGGTCAGCGGGAATTGATTATTGGGGACCGACAAACCGGAAAAACTGCCGTCGCTCTTGATACAGTGATCAATCAAAAGAGCACTCATCAGACGGATAAACCCGTTTTTTGTATCTATGTAGCTGTAGGACAAAAAGGCTCTACTGTTGCGGGAATTGTAAACACATTACAGGAATATGGCGCAATGGAGTACACGGTTGTTGTATCTGCGCCAGCAAGTTCCTCTGCACCCCTTCGATATGTAGCCCCATTTGCAGGTGCTGCTATTGGTGAATATTTTCGAGACACAGGTCGCCATGCACTTGTTATTTATGATGATCTTTCGAAGCAAGCCGTCGCTTACCGTGAACTCTCTTTGTTGCTAAAACGTCCACCTGGACGAGAAGCGTATCCAGGCGATGTATTCTACCTTCACAGCCGTCTCCTGGAAAGAGCTGCCAAAATTATCAACAATGATGCTGTGGCAGGAATGATGAATAACATTCCTGAGGGGTTGAAAGGGAAAGTGAAAGGTGGTGGTTCTCTTACGGCACTCCCTGTCATTGAAACCCAGGCAGGAGATGTATCTGCCTATATTCCGACCAATGTGATCTCCATTACGGATGGCCAGATTTTCCTTGATACGGACCTGTTCAATTCTGGAATTCGACCTGCTATCGATGTTGGTATCTCTGTATCCAGGGTAGGAGGATCTGCACAGATCAAAGCTATGAAAAAGCTCTCCGGAACCTTGAAATTGGATCTTGCTCAGTATCGGGAATTGGAAGCATTTGCTAAATTTGGTTCGGACCTTGATGCTGCAACACAGCGTCAGTTGAAGAGGGGAGAGCGAACAGTGGAATTGATGAAGCAGGGCGAATACAAGCCACTTCCAGTAGAACATCAGGTAGCTTTATTGAAGGTAAACAGTGATGGTTTACTGGATCGTNTGAATGTGAATCAAATTCGAGAATTTGAAGATCAGTTTATTGAGACGATCGATGTAAAATATCCCGATGAGTTGAAAGCAGTAGCAACCAGTGGCGTTCTCTCGCCAGAATTCGGGGAAGAGCTCTTAAAAACAGCAAATAACACAATCGATCAGCTTTTGGCAGGAGAGGAGCTTTAACCCATGGCGAATCTGAGAGACATACGGAATCGGATCTCTTCGGTGAACAACACGCAGCAGATCACCAAAGCGATGAAAATGGTAGCCGCAGCAAAATTGCGGAAGGCCCAGACCCGTATGATATCCACCAGACCCTTTGCTTCTAAAATGAATGAAGTGGTGGGGAAACTGGTATCTGGAGACTTGTCGGACCAGCCTCTCATGCGGTCATCAGAGGTGCCCAAGCGTGTTTTGGTCATCGTGGTTGGTTCCGATCGTGGTCTGTGTGGTGCCTTCAACAACAACCTGTTCAAAGTGGTGGAAAAAGAGATCCAGGAAACGTTGTACACGCACCAAAAGAACGGAACTCTCGAGTTAATCACGATTGGTAAAAAGGCGACCGCGTACTTCAAGAAACGATCCTACCACATTGTTCAGGAAGTCCCAGGATTTTTTGACCGGATCGAGTACGAGGAAACCTCATCTCTGATGAACGGTGTCATTCAGCGATTTGTAGCGGGAGAGATTGACCGTGTGCATATCGCATATAATGAGTTTAAATCCGTGATCGCACAAAATCGAATTGTAAAGGAAGTACTTCCCATCCGTCCTGAAAATTTATTGATGGAAGATAGCGGGAAAGTTGAAACGATTGATTATCTTTACGAGAACGAACCGAAGCAGATTTTGAATGTGCTCCTGCCTCTGTATCTGATCATGGAACTCTGGAGAGCTGTTCTGGAATCCAATGCATCGGAACAAGGCGCACGAATGGCAGCGATGGACAGTGCCACTGAAAACGCAAAGGAACTAGAACAGGAACTCAGGCTCAAATACAACCAGGCACGACAAAGTGCTATCACCACTGAGATCTCTGAAATTGTTTCCGGAGCTCAGGCATTAGGCAACTAATTCATTCGGTATTGGATATTGTTTTAGGAGGGATGGCAGAGTGGTCGAATGCGGCGGTCTTGAAAACCGTTGAGGCTTCACGGTCTCCGGGGGTTCGAATCCCTCTCCCTCCGCTCAAAAGCTCTGATTGAAAGGTCGGAGCTTTTTTTTTGCACTGGAGATACGGCACTTGCAGCAGTTCCATATACGCCTTTGGGTGTTTCTTCGTTAGTCATAACACAAATAAACGATCTTCATTCCATCACACTGAAAATCTATCCTGAGACCCAACTCCCTATGAAACTCATCTCCCTGCTCCTGATACTTATCCCACTATCGGGAACCGTCCAGGCCCAGGACACCACAAAAATCAGTTTGCCGGACTTTATCAACCTCGGTCTCCAAAACTCAGGTCAGGTCCAGTACCGTGAACATGAACTTTCCATTGCAGAAAATCAGGTGGAACAAGCAAAACTCTCCCGTATTCTGCCGAGTGTACGGCTTAGTTCACAACATGGCGTGATTCCCGGTGTACAATCATCTAATCCGGAATTAAGTGACGGTTCACTCTACCTCGATCCTAATCTAAAAAACGACTGGGAAAACTGGGCAATCTTCACCCGTGCAGAAATTAACGCTATACAGCCAATTTACACCTGGGGCGGCATCAGAAACACCATCAACGCGGCACAATACGCAAAAACTTCCGCCGAGGAGCAGTTTAATGCAGTTCGTGCAGAAGCCTCCCTGCAACTCCTGGAACTTTACTACTCCAGGTTGCTTGCCGAGGAACTCCGCACCATCCTCAACGACGCCCGTTCCACCACCGAGCGAGTTGGAGAAGAACTTGAAAAACTCATGGAAGAGGGAAATCCCGATCTCGACGAAGCAGATCTCTTCAAGTACGAACTGTTCCTTGCCGATTTCAATATCCAAACGGCAGAGCTCGAACAGTCCGAATCTGCAGTCTCCCGACTCTGGAATCACATTCTGCAACCTGCACCGCTTCAAGCCTACCGGCCGGCCGACCCATACCTACAGGAATCCACCAGCGACATTGAAACCTTTGAAACCTACCGGCAGACCGCCATGCGCGAACGCCCGGAACTCAGAAGTATCACCGCCGGCATGGAAGCCGCCCGCCTGATCACCGAAGCATCCCGATCTCAAAACAAACCAGCGATCCTGCTGGGGATCACAGCAAGCTATGCAAATACTCCAAACCGTCCCCGTCAAACCAACCCGTTCATCATCAACTCCACCAATTATGCGAACGCCGGAGTCGGGATTGTACTTCGTCAAAATCTGAATTTCAATTCGGTACAAAATCAAATCGAAAAAAATGAGATTCGCTATCGCAAAGTACAGGATTTGGAACGTGCACTAACCGATGGCCTCATGCTGGAACTCACAGATGCTTACAATCAGGCGCAAGTAGCACGTATTACACTCGATCAAACCAAAAACAAACTTCAAACGGCTAAAAATTGGGTACGCCACGAGCAGCTCAACTGGGACCTAGGCTTTGGAAACGTCGACAATCTTATCGAGGCAGTCCAGAAAGAGTTCGAACTGCGGGTGGAACTTGCACAGAATATTTTTGATTATAACCTCAAACTGGCAAAACTGCACAAAGCAGCAGGAATGTCGTTACCCTAATGGAACTATCGTAAACGAGAACACATAGCACACTTGGATTACCTGGAACACCAGAAACACCTGGAACACCAGAAACACCTGGAACACCAGAAACACCTGGAACACTAGAAATACCTGGAACACTAGAAATACCTGGAACACATAGACCTTCCGCACCCGTCAACGAACACGTACTCATTGAATATGTGGCACAAAAGCGAATTACCATG
>JGI10211J34971_10002061_pt1 | contig 16540 bp, 19 predicted proteins | sample Etolagsediment_FD_34971 | JGI IMG/M metagenome (IMG submission 34971) | reverse complement strand
AGAAGGCTCGCTTGATTGGCTCTGGATTATTTTTATTTTATCACTGCTGATTGCAATAGCATTGACAGCAATCGCGCCAAAGAACAAGCTTGCATGGATTTTCGTGCTTACAATGCTGGTGATGGTTGCAGGATGCGGCGAGAGATTTATCAGCATCAATCAGCCAGGCACAGCCAATGAAGGAGACACTGTATGCGTGAATATAACTGTTAACAGCACAGCTTTTCCGCCTCCGTTCAATGGTAGGCCTTGGTTTGCTGTGCAGATTCCGAATAATTGGACTGTCATCAATGCAACAACAGGAATTCCTTATCGCGGCGGAGCGAGCGGAAATTTCACATCAAATGCAACAGTCACAAGAAACGCGTCAAGGACATTCGGCAACAAGACCAATTATACCTGGTGGGGCTTTGCAGGCAATCCTCCTGTGAATCCTGTCCAGGGCAGCTTCACAAATGGAACTATCTGTTTTAATGCCACAACAGCAGGAAACTTTTTAATAGATTATCATGTTGGCCAGAACTGGACTGCCTGGTCAGATAATTCCACAAACATATCAATCAATGTAACTGCTGCAGACTTTGTAAGAATAAACAGCATAAGCATCTCGCCAGATAAATTTCCAATAGGCGGAGGAACACAATTGACGTGTATCGCTAATGTCACCGGCAGTAACACCATAGTTGCTGTTTATTTCAATGTAACGCTTCCTGATGCAACAGTTCTTAATTTGGGCAATGGCACGAAAAATGGGGATATATGGAACAGCTCTGCATTTCTGGCAAATTTGTCAGGCACGTATAATTGTACAGTCCACGCAGTAGACAATGAGAGCATAAATAAAACAGATTCTTTCTTGTTTCGAGCAGGTTTAAAAGGTGCAATCCCTATGAATTCAGGATATCCATTTTATACAAGAAACCAAAATCCAAGGTATCCTGCAAATCAGTCCTGCCTGAATTCATTAGTGCCTGGACAAAACTGCGATACTTCTTGGAACGTCACAGTTAACAGCTCTGTCGGAGATACATGGATTTTTTTCTGCAGTTACGATAATCCTCAAGGTGATGCCAACACATCCGAAATAAATATTACTGTTACAAGAGGCGGTCCACCACCTCCTCCACCTCCAACTCCGTCTGGCGGCGGCGGCGCAACAAGGCAGTATCCGCAGGAATGCATTGAGGACTGGTCTTGCACTCCTTGGAGTGCATGCATAGCCGGCCTGCAGACCAGGACATGCACTGATGCAAATAAATGCGGCACAACAAATAGCAAGCCCGCAGAATCGCTGACTTGCGCAATGCCTGTTGCAGAGTTTATTGAAGAAGAGCCTGCCTCCCCTGCTGAATCAAGTGAGCAGGAGAAAAGATCATTAAAACACAAGACAAAGATATTTTCACCTTCAATTATCTTTTCAAAAAGGAACATCACGCGTATTACAGCATTTCTTGTCGCGCTTGTCGTTCTTCTGGCAGTGATAATTAATTTTGTAAGGTATAGGCCGCCGGAAACATCCGCTAAGCCAGTTGTAACTCCTGCTGCAAAACCTGCTGTGAAAAAACAGGTTTCCAAGCCAAAAGCTAAACCTGCTAAAAAATCATCCGTGCCAAAAGCCAAGCCTGTCAAGATGCCTGCAGCCAAGCAAATGAAAAAGAAGAGCACCGAAGAGCTGTTAAGAGAATTAGGTAATGTCTAGAATGGATTTTAAGAAAATACTGCTGATTTTGTTTATTTTCTGTATCTTGAGTGCTTTTTCAGCCTCTGCAATAAATTTTAAGGGTATTGCCTGGAATGCAACGTATGATGATGGAAATGTTGACACTGCTTTTGGAGTGGATGTTGATTCTTCAGGCAATCCTGTGGTGACAGGCAAGGGAAATAATGATTATGTCACCTTCAAGTATGCTTCTAAAACAGGTGCTCAGATATGGAATGCCACTTACGCTCCTGGTGTGATAGCAAGAGGCATCAATGTTGATTCGCTGAATAATGTTGCTGTCACAGGAGATGCACCAGGAGGAATTCTCACTGTAAAATACAATTCAGCAGGCGTCAGATTATGGAATGATACGTATAATCCTGGCGGTTTTCCGACAGGCAGAGGTGTTGCATCAGATTCTCAAAATAATATAATAATCACCGGCTCTGGAACTGCTAATACTGATTTTGTGACAGTAAAATATAATTCTACTGGCGCACAGCAGTGGGTTAAAACATACGGCTTTAGCAACAGTCTTGATTATGGCAAGGGCGTGGTTGATTCGCAGAACAATATAGTCCTAACAGGAAGAAGCAATGCATCTGGTGACTGGGATATCGTTACAGTCAAGTATAATTCTACAGGCGGGCAATTATGGAACACTACTTTTGATACAGGCAATCCTGATGATGTAGAGGCTATTGCTCTTGACTCCAATGATAACATAATAGTTGCAGGATATGAAACAGTGGCGATCCAGCGCGAAGATTATCTGATTGTGAAATTCAATTCAACAGGCGGGCAGATATGGAATGTGACGATTGACAATGACGAAAGAGATATCGGCCACGGGGTTGCAGTAACTCCTTCAGATAATATAGTCGTGACAGGCTACAGCGGCCCTGCATTTCCTTTGCGCTACAATTATTTCACTGTGATGCTTAACCAGAGCGGCGCAATGATCTGGAACGGCACGTTTGATAAAGGCAATGATTTTGCAACAGGTGCTGCATCTGATTCGCAGGGAAATATAATCATAACTGGCTACAGCGACAATGTGACTGCAAGCAAGACAAATTCTTACTTAACTTTAAAATATCTTTTCAATGACCCGCCGACACAAGACAATCCTATCTTAAATTCTTCAGTCGAAGGAAATACGGTTATAGAGAACCTGACTGTTTATCCGCAGAATGTTGTTGATCCAGAAGGAAGCCCTGTGACAAATATCACTAATTGGTTCATGAATGGAACTTCAATCACTGTTTTGAATATGCCGTTTGATACGAATATAACGTCAAATGCAACTGGCGCAGTAAGAGATTATTCTCCTTATCAAAATAATGGAACTTTAGGCAATGGCAGTCTTGCTAAAGTGCCTGTATGGATTGATAATGGAATTTCTGGCGGTGCTTATATTTTTGATGGAAGCAGTGATGAGATTGCTGTGTCTGCGGATAACAGCTTGAATCTTTCAAAGGATTTATCTATTGAGGTGTGGATAAAGCCGAGGGCGGTTACTGGCATAGATTATGTTTTGGATAAGGGTGATGAGGGTGCAGTCTTTGGTAATGAGGGTCATAATTATGCTTTGTATGTGTATTCTCTTACAAATAAGGCATATTTTGTTATGCATCCTACTATGAATTTTCCGCCAGGTTCGCGGCTTGGTGTGAGTACTACAACTAATATAACCCCTAACAGATGGTATCATATTGTGGCTACTTTTAGTAATACCACTAGAAACATGTCTATTTATGTGAACGGCACTTTGGAAAATGTTGTGAATACTACTTTAGCTACTGGACCGCCGATTTATCCGTATGCATTGAGGATTGGAAAAGATTCGCCGTCTGCAATAAGCGGAACAGGATGGTTCAACGGAACAATAGATGAAGTGAGAATCTACAATCGAACCTTGACAGCAGGACAGGTCTTGGCAAATTATAATTCAGGCAGCCCCAATTACAGGACAATCTCTTCGCAGGAGACGCAAATAAATGAGACCTGGCGCGCATGCCTCACACCAAACGATGCAATAGATGACGGCCAGACAAAATGCAGCAATAATGTGACTATAAAAAAGCCTGTTGAATGCGGTGATTACATAGCAAATGATACTGTTTTATTGAGGGATTTAAAAGGAAATGGCACATGCTTCACAATAATCGCAGACCATGTAACTTTGGATTGCGCAGGGCATATGCTCACAGGCAATGGAACTGGCCAGGGTATAATCACGAATCATACAAATAACATCACCATAAAGAATTGCATAGTGCGGAATTTTACAAACGGCATATATTTGAATGCTTCTAATGACAGTCTTGTGCAGGAAAATTCGGCGTATAATCACAGCAATACTGGTTTTTATCTGATTTCAAGCTCAAGAAATGATGTTATTAATAATACTGCATACAACAGCACATACGGCATCCTGCTGAACCTTAGCTCTAATAACACCTTGACAGGAAATCTTGTCTATAATAGCCAGGATTTTGGATTTTATCTGCAGGATAACAGTTGTTATAATTATCTGTTTAATAACACTGCGCGCAACACGTCTGATACCGGCTTTCATCTTGCCTTGAATTCCAGTTATAACACAATAAGAAATAATTCTGCACACGACACCCAGAACAGGGGATTTCATGTAGATAACTGCACAGGCAATATCCTTGCATCAAACAATGCATATGATAACGTAAGAAACGGTTTTGATATACATACAGGCTCAAGCAGCAATTCTCTTTTCAATAATACTGCATACAATAACGGCTTTTTTGGTTTTTTAATATATCAGACAGACAATAACACGCTCAAAGACAATGCCGCATATGACAATACGCGGCAGGGTGTTGTTGTCCGTATTGCTAATAATACAAACATCTCAAACATGCACGTTTATAATAATGCTTTGGGAGAAGTATGGATAGGGACAGGCGCCACACCATGCCAGGTTTATATTTCCGGCTTGATAATAGACCGGCCGACAGACGGTTTTCAATATTACACTAACCTTTCGATAACAGATTCAGTTGATCCAAATACAGAATATATCATCTATTGGGCAAGCCAGGGCACTCTTCCTGCAAATTACATATCTTTCAGGCGGAAATTTGTGAACATATCTAATTTTATCGGAGCCACATCCATAGATTCAATAACCTGGTACTGGCTTGATTCAGAGCTTGCAGGATATAATGAAAGCCAGTTTGAATTGTGGCAGTATAATGCAAGCGGCTGGACAATGTTGAATAATTCTCCAGACATTGCGGCAAATACTCTTGGTTTGCGCAATCTTGTTCCTTCAAGTGATTATGGAATACTTCAGCAAGCGCCCCCAGCGCCTCCAACGCCTTCTGGCGGTGGCGGTGGCGGAGGAGGAAGGTCTTACATAAATGCCATGGAGCAGCAGGAGCGCCAGGCCGAAACACAAACAACCACCACGCCTATTGCACCATTTAATTATGTTCCTGATTTTGAAGAAGAGATAATAGAAGAAGAGCCTGCAGCGCCTGTGATTGAGGAAAAGATTGAGATAAAAGAAGAAAAAGCGCCTGAAACAAAGGTCATTGCGCCTGAAACACCAGGATTCTCCTTATTTGACCTGATAAGCACCAGAAACTTTGTGAGGGCAGCTTTGCTGATACTGGTAGTCTCTATATTATTGTATGTTTTTGCCCTTTCCAGGTTCCTCAAGAAGAAGCAGGAATCAAAAGAAGATGCTTTGGCGGAAGAAGTGTTTGAAATGCCGAAAAAACCGGTTTCCAAGAAGATTAAACCAAAAGCTTCTGCCCCGAAAGTATCTGTCTTAGACAAGCGCGAGAAGACTGCAAAGGACATTCTAAAAGAGCTTAACAAGTACAAATAGAAAACTTTATATATTCCTACTCCAATGAACTACTGTATGGGGAGAATTAAGACCAAACTAATCAAGAGACTTACGTTTCAGCTAATGAAAGAGCATGGCAGTGAATTCAAGGAAGATTTTAATGAAAACAAGAAAATAGTAGAGCAATTTCTATCAGGACCAAGCAAGAAGATAAGAAATTGCATTGCAGGATACGTTACACGATTATTGAAACGAAAAGAAGAATACTAAAACAACGGGGGGATGAGAAATGGCAGATGATAACTCAATTTTTATTGGAGCAAAGCCATTTATGAACTATGTGACTGGGGTTGTGATGCAATTCACTACCAAAGGAGCAGAGTCTGTAATCGTGAAGGCGAGAGGAAAATTTATTTCTCGGGCAGTGGACGTGGCAGAAGTAGCTTCAAAAAGGTTTTTGGAAGGATCTGTTGGAGTGAAAGACATAAGAATCGACTCAGAAGAGTTTGAAAACAAGGAAGGAAGACAGGTAAGAGTAAGCACGGTTGAAATCACCTTAATAAAGAAATAAATTTAATTTTTTCTTTTTTTAAATAATTCTAAAAAATAAATAAAAAAATTTAGTAAGATCTTATTGCGCTTGGCTCTTTGCAGCAGTATGCAAAGTTAGCTATTTGTTCTGGTGCCTTTACGCAGTGTTCAAGACCCAAGTCCATTGCATGCTGTACAGATGCTCCTCTGGTGTATCCTGCTGGAATCGCGCCGATGTTTGCCTGTCCTGTGCAGGATGTCAATACCTGATGTATCTTTTTTTGAGGGTCTCTTCCGTATATGAATCCCTTGCTTACCCCTATCTCTGCTCCTTCATCATGCCATCCGCCGAAAGTTCTGCTTGCTCCGCCGTATGGAGGAATCTGTGCTTGTGTCTGTACCCCATATGCTGCAGGCCTTTCTTCAGTTCTTTCTATATGTCTTGTGTATGGAAAAGGGCTCTTTGGATAGACATAAATGCCGCCTCCCACAGTTGCTCCTGTTTTAGCTGTAGAAAACAACATCACCAAAGCTACAATAGCCAGTATTATTACTACGCCTAAAACGCATAGTGTTATGTGTCTTTGTTCCATTTTTTATCTAAACCTCTCTTGCTTATTTTGCATATCGTGAGCGCGGAGTTGTCCATTCTGAATAATCATTGAATGGAGGATATGGAGGGTAGCCAAAATAATCACTTAATGGCACGTCTTGCAATGTTCTTGATGCTTTTGGCTGTATGCCATAATATGCCGGCTGTTCTAATGTGAATTCATACATTACTGGCGGATTATCATAAACAAATACCGGGTTTTCATAGAAATAAGCTATCTGCGCGCCTGTAAGCGCGTTTTTGAACAGCAAAACAAGGATTATGATTGCAAGTATAGCCACTATTCCTAGAATGACGAGTTTTATGTTTTTCTTTTCTTCCATTTTAATAACCTTTTGTTGGTCTGCAGCAATATTCAAATTCTGCTCTTTCTAATTCTTTTGGCTTTTCAACGCAGTTTTCTGGAAAATACCTGTCTTCCATCTCCATGTATGTTGCCGGTTCGCTGAATCCTTCAGGAACATTTCCCAAAGGGATCTGTCCTGCGCAGCTTAACAGCGCAGTATATGTCCTTCCAGGGTATCTTCTGCGAAACATGCCATATTTGGTTTCTTCATATGCCTTGTCTGTTTTAGCTACTTTTGCTCCTTGAAAAGGCAGAACAGAGACTCCGCCTTTGACTGTCCTTTTCTCAGCATATGGGTACCAATTCAGCATCTCTTGGCCAGAATATGGCTTGTAGCCATACTCTCCTGTAACACTTGTCTTGAAAAACAGTATAAGCCCTATTGCCGCGAGTATGGCGACTATAATTAATACTAATAGGGCAGCTTTGTTTTCCATTATTTTATGGGCTTGTCGGAGGCATACAGCAGTTTCCGCGCAATGAGTTTTCTACAACTATGCACTGTTCAGGTCCCCTGTTCCTGCTTTGCTGTATGTTTGCATCCCAGGTAAATCCTTCTGGCACAAGTCCAAGCCGTACTAATGCTTCGCATCTTCCTTTTTGTGACCTGTATGTCAGTTCAGGAGCTCTTTTTCTGCTCCAATAGTCATTATCCCGGTAGTATGGGAAAGGGGTTCCTTGTACATTGCCTCTTGCCACTGCTCCGGGGTATTCCATTACTATTCCAGGGTATGGCTGTTCAGCTCTTGCTGCTATTGTTGCTCCTGTGCTTGCTGTCTTGAACAGCAGTACCAAGCCGATTATTGCAAGCACTACAACTATGCTTAACACAACTAGTGCGGTATGTTTGTCTTCCATTTTAGATCCTCTTTAAGATAACGGCTGTGCTGCCAATGGTTTGTTTGGCAGGCAGCAGTATTCGATAGGTGCTATGTTTGCAGGTGCTTTAACACAGTAGCTTGCTCCGCGTGCTTTCATTGCATCTGTGGAGTATAGCCCCATTGTGAAGTCTTTTGGAACATTTCCAAGCCTGCCTTGTGTTTGGCAGTCATACACTTCTGCTGCAATAGGCTTCTGTATAGCTCCTCCTTGATACGGGGCCACTATTCTTCCGCCTGTTGCTTCTCCGGTCTGTCCTGCTTTGAAAAATAGCACAAGTCCGACAATTGCAATTATTGCAATCACAGTCAATATTACCAGTGATGCGTGTTTTTCATTCATTTTTATTCAATCCTCCTTTTATGATAGTGTACAGCAATATCCGTCTTGAGAGTCAGTAACTCTTATGCAGTCCCTTCCCATGCTCATGTAGTTTACGCTTTCTTGGTAGTTTGCGTCCATGATGTATTTTGCAGGGACTTTTGCTATGTCTGATGTTGCCAGTATTGCGCATCTTCCCATTTTAGCTCCGTACGTGTGTTCAGGCGCTTTTCTCCAGTCCCAGTCTATCTGGCCTGCACTTCTTTTCTGCGTGCCAGGGGTATGCATAGCATCTTCATAGTATGGGAATGGGTTTCCTTGCGTGTTTGCGTATGTCCTTGAGCCGGCATAAACAACATCTCCTGTTTTTGCTGCAGAAAACAGCATTACCATGCCGACAATGGCTATTACTACAACTACGCTTAGAATAACCAGTGCTGTATGTTTGTCTTCCATTTTTTTACCTCTTTTGTTTTTGAACAATTAAGGGCTTTCAGGCGGCACGCAGCAGAATCCTTTTAATGATTCTTCTACTTGAAGGCAGTCTTTGCCTCTGCTCTGCTGATAAGTTGCATCCCAGGTATATGCTTGTGGAACTATGCCCATTTCATATGTTGCAAGGATGTTGCATCTTCCTTTCAGAGCGCCGTACGTGCGGTCAGGCCTTCTTCTCCAGTCCCAGTCTATCTGCCCAAAGTCTCTTTTTTGCACTCCCAGTGTGTGCAAGGCATCTTGGTAGTATGGGAAAGGATTGTCTTTGTATTCTTGAGGGTAAGATTGTTTTGCCACAAATCCTGCGCCGGTCTTTGCAGAGTTGAACAACAGCAAAAGGCCGATTATTGCAAGTATTGCGATTACCGCCAGAATAACTAAGGTTGTTTCTTTTTCTTTCACTTTTTAACCTCTTTATTAATATCTGTTTGGCAACGGTTTTGGTGGTACACAGCAGTATTCAACAGGTGCTATGCTTGCAGGTGCTTTTGAGCAGTACAGCTTTCCGCGTTTCATCATTTCTGCTTCAGATGTCACTTCAAAAGTCTGGTCCACTCTTACCTGTCCGCGTCCAGCAATCCTGTCGCATGCAAATGTGTCTGCATAGGTCATGCCAGTTCCTTCACTGCCTCCGCTGCTGAAATATTCTCCAAATGCCGGCGTTTCTATAGGAACTGTGATGTCCTGTCCAGGGGATGATGTCTGCAATACCCCTCCTGGATATATAGACCGTACCACTTCACCAGACATTGCAGTCTTGAACAGCAGCACCAGTCCTACGACCGCGATCACTGCAACTATGCCTAGAATAATTAAATTAAGTCCTTTTGTTTCCATCTTATACAACCTCTTTTAGCTATATTCTGTTGAGCTTGGCGGCGTGCAGCAGAAAGGTATTCCTGTTCCTTCTGGTGCTTTTACACATTTCTTGTTGTATAGTCGTCCTTCTTTTGCATCTGTGTATGTTGCGCCCCAAGTATGTGTCAGCGGCACTACACCAAGTCTTGCAAGTGCATTGCAGATTCCTTTTTGAGAGACATATGCAAGTTCAGGTTCTCTTCTCCTGTTCCAGTCTCTGTATACCATGCCTTCTCCTGTGCCAAACACTTGTGTTCCCTCATCTACTTTGACTCCTGGGTCTTCTTTTCCCAAGTATCCGTCTGTAAAGTCTGGCATTTCAGTAACTCCGCCTTTGTATGTTCCCCGTGCATATGGCCAAGGGTCTTCCTGCACATTTGAGTATGTGTACGAAGGTGGGAAAACACGTACAACGTCTCCGGTCATAACACTTTTGAACAGCAGCACTAATCCAACAACTGCGATTACAGCCACTATTCCTAGAATAATCATACTTAACTCTTTTTTTTCCATTTCGGTTTCACCTCTAACCTTTTTAGAGTTTTACCTCGTTTTTTATTAAATTCTGCTTTTCTTATATATAAACTTTTCGAGTTTTTGCTTGTTTTTACGTGTGTGCATAGCACCTAGCGAAGTTCTCTAATCTATATTCGATTTATCATAAATCTGGATGTAAGCGGGACAAGAAGTATAACGAAGCGTGCTATGCACATTTGCAATAGTTTTTTATATAGGGAATTTATTTTGATATGTAAGGGCCTGTAGCATAACCTGGATAGTGCGGCTGGCTTCGGCTCAAAAGAGAAGATACCAGTTGATCAGGGTTCGAAACCGAAAGGCGAAATTCCCTGCAGGCCCACTTTTTAACTTTTTAAAATGGAAATCAACAATCAAATCGCTTTGACAGTAATCAAATGGGTAATTGTCATCTTTATAGCAGGCATAATAGGCCAGTTTGGAAAGTCCCTTACTCTGCATATTCTTGACTGGTGGAAGAAAAGAAAAGCAAAGACTGTCAAGCCGTCTAAAAAACTTTCCAAGCTTGAAAAGAAGCGGCAGAAAGCAGAGATCAAGAGATTAAAGAAGGGGAAGTGAAAAACTTTATAAAGAGAACAAAAATATCTTATTTTACTCCATGGGGCTATGGGGTAGCTTGGACCATCCTTTCTGGTTTGGGTAAGCGAAGAAACATCTGCTTCGCAGCAAAAAACCAGATGACCCCGGTTCAAATCCGGGTAGCCCCATTTTTATTTTCTTGCGAATATCAGAAATAGTATTCGCTTCGCACGTGCAGCCCTGTGCTGCACATCTTTGGATCCTAGCCTTTTGTAAAGGCTAGCTGTGGTAGCCCCATTTTTATTTTTACCTGTTATTTTTAGAATTCAATCACTAACATTATACTCTCTTTTAATCTCATTTATTTTTCTCTCTAATGCAATATAATCTTTTTCTGTTTTGTCTATTGCTTGTTCCTTATAATTTGCCCGCGCTTCTTCAAAAAGAGTGTTAAGGCTTAGCCGCAATGATTTGAATACGTCTGTCCAGAATCTTTTTCTTTGCTCGTCAGAATGGCAGGGGCCGTCGCTTCCTGACTGGAACCAGTCTGGCCGGATTATCATGACTTCTTCTTCATTAAATCCTAGTTTTTTTGCTTCTTCTGCAATTGCTTCTCTCTCGTCCCAATTGTCAAACAAATGCTCTCCATAATCGTTATCCAATATGAATAATCTTCCTATCCAGACAACCGGGTTTGCCTCCCACAAGTCAAGCTTGTCTGCAAGGTCCTTGTATTTCTTTGTAACGACAAAAGCATCCAGGCTTTCTTGATACTGGAATATCTTGATATAAGTTCGGTCGGCTTTCATTATTTGCATTGAATCCTTGAAAGTATTTATTTTTTATTGTTAAGCAGAATATACAAAAAATATTTATACTCATAAAAGAAAATCATCTTTCATGGATGAAGGTATTGTATATTCAAATGTTTCTATCGACATTAAAAATACCTATATGATATATGTGGGAGCATTCAAGTATCACAAGATTTGCAGGTTTTTCAGGAAGCCCTTGAGAAACAGGTATGGCAGGAAAGTAGAAATCATCTACATCTTTGGAAGCTTTCCTCCATCTTATTTTAAAGGCAATTACATTGTGCTGAACAGCAAATTAAAAAAACTGAAAAACAGCAGCAGCAATTGTTATTTTGACATCGGCTCTAAAAAACTCAATAAAGAAGCGTCTAATTGCGATTATATTAAAAAATTAATCAAGAAAATCCTGAAAAACCAGAAAGACCTTTTTATTTATCCATTTAAAGATAGTCCTGAATTGAATCTGCAGAAGAAGTTTGAAAATGTATATTTGTTAGGACCAAAGACAAACCTGTTTGCAAAATACAACAGCAAGCTTTTCCAGCACGAGCTGGCAGATGTCCTCGATATTCCTCAGCCAAGATGGTTCCTGGTTCACAGCAAGGCAGACTTGATAATGATTTATTCTGACCATTTGAAGGGAAAGAAAGCTTTTGTTTCCAAGCTTGAGGGTGCAGGCGGAAGCGGAAGCGCAGTCATTAATTCCAAAAAGGATATCCTTGATCATCCGCATATCAAGAAAGAGAACTGCAGGTATCTTGTTTCTGAATTGATTGATATGAAGGTTTCGCCGTCGAGCGAAGCGATTGTCGCCAATAAGAACGAGATTTTCTTTAATGGAATCATGGACCAGATAATGAAAGGCCCGGATTATCTAGGGACTGTTTACCCGTCGATAGTGAGTGATAAACTCAAGAAATTGATTGAACAATACACGGTGAAAATAGGGAAATATATTGGAGAGCACGGCTACCGGGGTTTTTTCGGTGTTGATTTTATCGTGGACAAGAAAAAAAGGCTTTATTTTGCAGAAATCAATCCGCGAACCTGCGGAAGCACGCTGGAAAAAGTTTACATGCATGAAGTTACCAAGAAAAAGAATTTTCCGTCAATTCCAGAGCTTGAGTTCAGGGCAGTCACCAGGAATACTTTTGGTTCGCTGTCTTCTAAAAAAGTAAAGAAGGCAAATTTAAGTTGGGGAGTATTTAATGTCAAGGCAAAAAAAGGAAGAATTACCACAAGAGATGTTTTACCAGAGTTCTCTGAATCAGATGCGTTCAAGAAATTAAAGACAACTACTCTTGATTTTCCAGGAAATAATGTGCTGTTTTATCATTCTGGCAGGCTCTGCAAGATATTGAGTGTAAAACCGACAAGAAAAGAAGTTGAAAAAGAGCTTAAGACAAGAAAAAAACAAGTATTGCAGTATATCAAATAAAGAAAAGTTTATAAACAATAATCAAAACTGATTCTCTTATGCCTGAAGAAAAGAAAGACATTGGAATCACTGTAAAAAAATCCAAAGATGTTAGCGACTGGTATCAGCAGGTCATCCTGAAAGCAGAGCTTGCAGAATATACTGAGGTTTCTGGCTGCATGGTCTTAAGGCCGAGATCTTATGCAATGTGGGAAAAAGTCAAGGAATATTTCAACAAGGCCCTGAAAAAAAGAGGGATACCTAATGCATACTTTCCTTTGTTTATTCCAGAGAAATTCTTGATGAAAGAGTCTGAGCACGTCGAGGGTTTCACCCCAGAAGTTGCATGGGTGACTCATTCTGGCGACACAGAGCTGGCAGAAAAGCTTGCAGTGAGGCCTACTTCTGAGACAATAATGTATGATTCTTACTCAAAATGGATCAGGTCTTATAGAGACTTGCCATTACGACTTAACCAGTGGGCAAATGTTGTGAGGTGGGAATTCAAGAATCCTATTCCTTTCCTGAGGACAAGAGAATTTCTTTGGCAGGAAGGTCACACAGTCTTTGCAACAAAAAAAGAGGCAGAGGCAGAAGTGCTGGATATTTTGGAAGTTTACAAAAAATTGTTTGAAGACTTGTTTGCAATTCCTATGATCAAAGGAAGAAAGTCAGACAAGGAAAAGTTTGCAGGGGCGGTCTATACGACGAGCATAGAGACTTTTCTTCCGACAGGAAAGGCGATCCAAGGAGGCACTTCTCATTTTCTTGGGCAGAATTTCTCTAAGGCATTTAATATTCAGTTTTTAGATAAAGGCGAGAAAAACCAGTACGGCTGGCAGAATTCCTGGGGAATATCGACGAGAAGCATCGGTGTCATGATCCTGTTCCACGGAGACGACAAGGGCCTGGTGACTCCGCCTGCAGTTGCTCCAACCCACGCGGTTGTGGTACCTATATATACTAAGGACAAAGATAAGATATTGAAAGAAGCAAAGAAAATAGCAGACAGCATTAAAGGAGTTGAGGTTATTCTCGACGACAGGGATGAATTCACTCCTGGCTACAAGTTCAGCGACTGGGAGATGAAAGGCATTCCTGTAAGGATTGAGATAGGCCCGAAAGACATTGAGAAAAAACAAGTCGTCATGGTGAGACGAGATACCGGAGAAAAAGCATTTATTCCAATCAAGGATATCAATACAAAATTAAAATCACTTCTAAAAGATATTCAGAAGAATTTGCTGGCAAAAGCAAAGAAATCTTTGAAGGAAAATATTGTCGACGTAAAGAACTGGGATGAATTCTTGAAGGCAATAAAAAACAAGAAGATGGCAAAAGCAGCGTGGTGCGAGGAAACTGTATGCGAGGACTGGATAAAAGATAAATCCGGAGGGGCAAAGAGCATAAACATTCCTTTTGACCAGCCAAAGAAGATTCCTGCAAAATGCGCGCACTGCGGCAAGCCTGCAAAATGCATTGCTCTTTTTGCCAAGAGTTATTAGTTACTAAAGGGTAATAACTGTGCCATAAGCTTTATAAAGAATAAAAACCTGCTTTTTCTAGGTGATTAAGATCGAAATTCCTCTAGAAGACATAGTGGAAGGTGAAAAGTTTAAGTCACAATTAGTCGAGGCATTTACAGAAGAAGGTTTGATGCTTCAAGAAAAGCAGGAAGGCTTGTATTCAGATGATCTGCCTGGCATAACTAGCATTTGTTCAGGTGGAACTGATTTAATCTGCACTATGGAACACGCAGATAAAACATACGAAGTATCTGTTCCTGAAGCAGAGCCAGGCATTATGCGTGCAGGATTGTCTTTTATTTATGGCATGGGTTTTGCAAGATATGATTATGACTTGCCCCTGTTTAAAGTAGGAATTAGCGAGGGTTTGCACGATCTATACATTAAATTAGGCCTAGAGATCTGGGAAAGAAATATTCACTTAGACTGGATGCGGTCAAAAGGATATGGCCCGCATAATGGAACAAAAGACAGTCTATTCTTGAGAGATATTATCAAAGATTGGCCTGCTAAACAGGAAGCAATCACAATGCATAATGAACGATCCGACCGTGGAGAAAAAGGCGATACCCCGCACCATATTTTTAGAGATCCAAAGATATTAAGACGAGTAATAGCAAGAGAAGGCAAACATCCGAAGACAGAATTTTTGATAGAATCCATATATGATCAAGCCACTGCAACAACCAGGATATGGTATCCTTTTAGAGGTAAACCTTTTGAACAGAGGTTAATCGAGAACATGAATGAAGGATATTATATTAGGCGGAATGAGCAGGGCAAAGTTGAGCGTTGGAAACCGGGTGTTTTTGGTCCTAAGAATAATTTTGAAGATGAACTTTGGGGTGTCTGGTGTCAAGCGCATGAAGAATTTAAGCAATACTGGATTGAAAAATTCGGGCCAAATGAAAAACTTTGGCAGCCGCCTGCTCCAAAGAATAAATTAGAGTAAATTAGTCAAAACATTTAAATACTATGAGAGACACATTTTGTAATAGGAAAATGGCATATTCTGGAGATACAGAAGCGGATAGGCAGTCTTTAGTAGATTATGCTAGATTGCATGGCAAGGCTATGCAAGAACATCTTGGATATGTTGTTGATTTTCTTCATGGAGATACGAGATTTAAAGCTGTTTTGAAGCATGCAAAAGATTTGCCGCATAGGAATGGGCACCCTTGCAGGTATCAAGATTCTGAAAAACTTGTTGCAAGATTAAGCGGTGCTGAAGCTACAAAAGTCAGAAAATATTTATTGACTGTTGGTTCATATTTGACAAATGGAACAAAATTTGAATCTGTTGACGCTGCTGCAGATGCATTAATAGACCTTAAGCCAATACCTGAGTCTATCTATGCACCAGAAGATTCTTTATTCTATGCCGGCGAGCCAGGAAAGACCTTGGCTGATATGCGGGAACAGGTTTAAAGAAATTAACGTGGTTAGAGCATATTTTTTAACAGTTGCCGCGTATTTGACAAACGGAACACAGTTTGATGCTGTGCAAAAAGCCGCGGGCAAGTTGAGCTATTCTAAACCACTGCCCGATACAGTCAATGCTCCCAAAGGCGCCTTTAGTAAAGCGCTAATTGAAGCTTATGATATAGTATGAAATTTGGTTGGGCGAACAAGTAGATTTTTATAATTTGTCACTATTTAGTTATAAACGCCATAAGCTTTATAAAGGGCCGCCGATTTATCCTCTATAGAGGTACTGGTGATAATGATGATTAAATTACCAAATACAGAAGTTCGCAGATTATATTGGGAGAGCCTATTAGAATGTGTTCAGGTTGTTGGCGAGCCAGAAGAAGCAATTGTAGTTGCATTGGAGAAAAAACCTCTTGAAGATAATCTGGAAACAAATCTTGTTCTTAATGAAAACAATACTCTAGAAAAAGTTCCGCATTATGCTCTTGATTCGTTTTATTTGAAAATCACGTCAGGCGAGACTGAATTTCATCCTTCTTACATGCTGGATGGAGAAAGAGAATATCACGACGATACAGCAAGATTCACATATCACCAGAATACCTTTGCTGAATTAAGGCAGGAAATGGGGTTGCGGTTATCAGATCTTTTGCAGGCTGCCCAGGAATTGAATTCAACACTTTATCTCGGCTCAAGCGAGGTCACAGAAGAATTTATT
>JGI10211J34971_10002059_pt1 | contig 16544 bp, 18 predicted proteins | sample Etolagsediment_FD_34971 | JGI IMG/M metagenome (IMG submission 34971) | reverse complement strand
ATTAAAGTAAAAGGTTCCAAATTTTCATCTGAAACATATTTTTCATTAATGATCTCTTCTAATATTTGACGGCGTTGATGAAAAGGTAAATTAATAATTTTTTCTTTTTCATTAACTAAAACATCACTAATTAATAAATAACTTTTTCTATCTATTTTTAAAACTTCACCTTCTAAAATAGTGTCTGAATATAATGATTCATCAAATCTAGTTTTTACAAAAATAATGTCTTTGTTAGCACGATTAATAAACAAAACATATTTTTTAAAATTAATGTGAGTTATTAAAACTAAATACTTAATACCACGGGTAAAAAGAAGAAATGAATGTTCTTTTTGCCTAAGTTCTAAGGCACGAGCTTTGTCCAAAAAATGATAATGCCTACAATTTATATCTAAATTGTAGGTTGTTTCAATTTTATTAACAATTTCAGTTATTAATAAAGTATTAGTTATTTGTAAACCTTTACCATTACCAAAATCAATAGGAATCATATTTTTTATTAATAAGAGATTAATTTTTTTTAAATCAATTTTTCGTAATAATTGAATTTAAAAAGATAATTGATAATAATATCATAAGATGGAGATTGAGCATTATTATCCCTTAGAAAGAATTTTAATTTTAGCAAAGCAATATGAAGGGGAAACATTAAATTTATTAAATAACTTTCAAGATTTTTATGAAAACTTGGAAGTCAAACCTCCAATTAATAATAATTTTAAGAAGAATTTTAATAAGAATGGATATGGATGGAGACGGAAGTGTCGTTTTAAGAGTAGAGATTTAGAGAAATTTATGAAGCAGAAGTATGAGAAGAATGTTCCACAGACGGATGATGAAAGGATAAGGAGGATGATTATTTCTCACTTAAATAAATTAAATGAGTCAAAGTTTACTATTATTGTGAAAGAGTTTATTGATGATTTAGAGGAGGTTAAATTTATAGAACTTTATGATATTTTATGTGATGAGATTTTAAATAAAGTAGAATTAGATAATCATTATGTATATTTGTATGCAAAATTAGTTCATGAATTAATTATTAATAAGAAGTGGCAGAAAAATATCATTAATGTTTTGAGGAGTGAAAATGGAATTTATTGGACTTATAATAGGATTAGTGATGAGGAAGAGGAGTTTGTGGGTCCATTTGATGATGAAAAGGAGTGTTATGATGATGCATTAAATCAGAAGTCTTTTGAGCATATTTTTATAAATTTTATGCAGAATAAATTTGTTAATAGGGGAATTTATTTGAGTGAAATAAATAAGTCAAAAGATACTTATGATGTTAATCATTATCATAAGCAAAAATATACTAACTTCTTAAATTTTATTTATCAAAATGTAGTACATAAGATATTAAAGGAGGGAATTTTACATCATTGTTTGATACAATTATTAGAGAATAATGATATAGAATCTTTTGTAATTTTATATTCTTCGATTAAAAATGTTTCTATTTCAGTCAAGAATATTTATTCAGGTAAAACAAAGAAATTTATGGATATGGGAGAGGTAAATATTAAGGTTAAATTTAAATTACAAGATTTATTTGGATTTGAGGTGAATACTAGTAATAGGTTTGAAAAGTTAATGGTTGAGAGTACAGAGAGTGATGTTTCAGAGGGTGATACTTCGGATAATCGGGAGGTAATAGGGTTATTTAATGAGTATTTGAACATGGAGGGAGAGGAGGATGTATTGAAAGTATTAGGGAGAATTGAGGGTAATGACGAATTAGTAGTAAATATGATAGAGAATTTATTGACTTGTAAGAAGCAAGATTTAGATAGTTATTTTGAGTTAGTGAGGATATTATTTGAGTTAAGAGAGGGTTTTAGGGGGGATTTCAAGGTAGTTTTTTTGAGAGATATATTAAAGAATTATTCTGATTATGTGGTGGAGTATCCCAATGCTAGGAAGATTTTTGAGAGGGTTTTTAGTTTATGGGGAGAGGAGATTGTAAGGGATGATTTAGTAAATTTATTGGAGAGTGAGGATGAGGATGAAAAATTTTCGGTTGAGGAGTTTATATCACATTTTAAAATCTAACATAATTTATGATTTCAATGTATTTATATGCCTTTATTATTTTATGTATAGTTGCTGGTTCGGTAGTTGCTTTTTATTATTTAGGTGAAAGTGTCAATCAGTTAGATAAAATACATGAAAGTAGGTCAAAATTGAGGGTTTGTCCACCAGGATGTCAGAAGGAGAGTAAGGAAGAGAGGTGTATGAATTGTGTACCTTATGAGGAGGCGATAGATTTATCAGGTGAGGAGAGTGTTTTGGAGGAGGAGATGGGGGTTATGCCGACGCCGGAGGTTAGACCGACGCCAGAGATAAGGTATGATGAGAGGCGTGAATTTGAGAGAAATCAGAGAATTAAGGAGATGGAGGAAGTTAAGAGTGAGAATGATTATATTAGGAAGTTAAATGAGAGGATAGATGAGATAAATAGGGAGATAAAAAATTGATTTAAAAAAAATTTAAATTGAAAGGTAAAAATGGGATTATTAGATCAGGTTAAGGAAAATTTGGGGAAGGAGGAGGAAGAAGAGAAAAAAAAAGTTTTATTGAAGCGTGATAAAACTTTTAATCTTTTTGATGTTGAGTTTGAGAAATATCAAAATATGGATAAAGTTAAAGAAGGACATTTTGAATTAATTCCAACTGCTTGTGCTTTAACTCATTATTTATTAGTTAATGGAGGTCAAGGGTATTATTGTGGATTAGAGGATAATAATACGGGAAATTTATTTGAGATTTATGAGTATGATGTTGGAGAGGAGGAACCTAATTTGAGAGCATATGATTTAAATATGGATGGGAAAATGCATTTAAAGTTTTTGGTGGAAAAGATAGGAGAGGGTTTTGATGTTTATTTGCAGAAATAAAATTGATTTAAATTTTTTTGGATATTTATAAAAAAAGTAAATTAACAAAATGAATAAGTATTTTTATTTATTTGTTTTAATATATAATTTTTCAATCATTATTTTAAATTTAATTTCTATCATAAAATCTTTTTCCAATTTAAATGTTATAGTTATATTTTCATTAAATTTATTTTATTCAATTTATGGATTTATTTTAATGTTAATTGATTATACTAATTCTTTAGAACAAAATAATAGAATTCAAAGAACACATTTTTGTATTAGGTCTTGTTATTTATTAACTGCTATAGTATATAATATTATGCAGATGATATTGATGGGATTTTTTTATGGAGATAGATGTCATTTTGGTGAGCAGGAATGTTTATATTTACAATTTAATTTTTATTTTTATTTTATTTATCTAGGTTTTAGTGTTTTAATGACCTTAATAATGGTTAGTAGTATTAATAAAATAAAACTTAAAAAAATTCATTTAACTGCTGAAGAATGTTCAATTTGTATGGAAGAAATGCAGGTTTTGGGAGTTGAAACTTTATGTCAACATCATTTTCATGAAGATTGTATTAAAAAATGGGGTAAAGTCAATAATAATTGCCCTTTATGCCGTAAAAATTTAATTGAGGTTTAGAAATTAGATGGAATGTTTTTTTCATTTAAAAATATTCATAATATTAATATTATGAGTAATTTTTTATCTCAACAAAATATTTTTAATGTTGCCCAAACAATTTATCAAAATGTAAATTCTAATTATAATGTTAANATTGAAGGCTTATATTTGGAGGATATTCAAAAAGTTATGATTAAACTTTGGGAAAAAAATAAAGATAAGAAACTTAAACCCGGTCAAGATAAAGCTTATATTAAAGCCTTAAATAAAAAAACTATTGAATTAGTACTTCCACAAGTTTATAATAATATTCAAGCAGGTTATTTAAATAAGACTAATAATGAAATGTATTATAATGATGATTATCAACAGGCGACAGATAATTATTCAACTCCACAAAATACTAATCAAGGAAGACAAGATGTCCATCAGAAATTTGATGAAATTGCTCAACAAAGACAAAATGAAATGAGAAAACCTGAACCACCTAATTTTAAGGATAAATCTCAAAGGTTTGAGGACCCTAATGATGCTTTTGAAAGATTAAGAAAAGAACGTGAAATGAATTCACAACATTCTCCGGTTGTTAAAGAACAAAATAACCTTTATTCTCAAGATAATTATCAACAAACCCCTTTATCTTATGATAATCATATTCCTATTACCAAACAACAACGTGAGGAAATACAACCGCATTATGATGCTGAAAGATTTGAGGATGGAAAACCTATTATTGAAAATCAACGTCAAAACATGGTTTCAGATATAGGACCGGTTAATGAACCCGATAAGTTTTTTTCAAGCCCTCAATTTCCTCAGGAAAATACTGGTCCTTCATTAGATAGTTTTTTTAAATCCAGTGAAAACTTAAGGGGTGAAAGGACTAATTTAGAGAGTATGAATGATGATGTTGAAAAAAGATTTGCAGAAATGGCCAAGTCTTATGGTCAAGATGGGCAAATTACCAAACCTAAAAATACNTCNAATAAAGTAGAAGATGTTATTGGAAGGAGNGTAAATGATGTTAGTAAATTTACAAAACATTTAAATGAAAAACCAGAACCAGAATTAAAAAAAGAATTGGATGAGATGGCCAATGATAAAACCACGATTGAAACTTTTAGAGTAAAAGAAGAAGAAAATGAAATTGTTACCCAAAATCGGATGAAAGAACAATTTGAATTAATTATTAATAATCAACAATCTAATAACGCTTATTTAAACCATAGTTTAATCCCTCCTCAAAAAATGAATTATATCACCCGTAAATATTATATTACTGTTGACTCTTTACAACGTGATTTAGAAACTTATCCTTTACCCACTAATTTTCAAGTAAGATTTGAACAACCAGCAGAGGAAATAGAAGTTCCATCATTTTTGAATGAGAACGGTGTAGTAATTTACGGAAAACCTATTATTTATGAAAATGTTGGTGGAAGAGGTGCAAAATTAGAAAATATTTATAATAATTTAGTTGAAATCCGCTGTTTAGACGCTCAAATTCCACTAGATAAAGGTTATGTAGGCGGTTTTTCTCCTTATGATTTTAATGGACCAAAGATAGATGAAAATAAGCAGACCCAGGGTGCTTTCCCATCATATCCTTATGGACCAGTTTGGGAGAATAATTATGGAATAAAATTGGATGTTTTAGATGAACCTTTTTATTATTTAGTTATTGATGAGTTAGATGGGGCTTATGATGGGACTAATTTGGCGAGTAGACGTGCAAATGCAAAATTAAATTTTGATAAACTTTTTGGTTTAACTCGTAAGTTTGTTAATTTAAGGACTAGTGCTTTAGAGGGTAAAACCTTTTATCCGACCAATTGGGCGAAATTATCACAGATGACTTTACAAATAGTAACTAGATTTAACAGGTTATTAAATATAGGGGTTGATAAGGTTTATATAGAAGCGATAGAACAGGGGGAAGAAGTGCAGGGAGATAGATTTTGTCCGATACCGGCGGGAAGTCATTTAACTAAGATAAGGATAATAACGGATGACCCCAGTTATGGACAGAAACTTTGTGGGCATGGGAATGACCCAGGGGATAGATTATTATTTTATAGTATTTTCCAATGTGATCCGATGATACAAAATACTAAATTAAATGAAAATATTTATATTAATTTTGATAGATTTCCGGTGATATATTTTTATATGGTTTATGATGATGGCCGCAATAAGATAGAGAAGAAATTAGATGTTAATCCTTTCTTAAAAGTGGGAGATATGATAGTTATTAATAACAAGTATATTTTAGATATTGAACAGATTGATTTAAATGGAATTAATGTGAGAGTTAGTAATAGAAATAATTTTAATCCTAAAACTACTGTTTTAAGTAAAGGTTTTGTCAAAAAAAGGAAATCAGGAAATAATTGTCCAGACGATAATAGTTTATTAGCAGAACCAGGACAAAGAGTTGGGGGTAATTTAACAAAACCTAATGAGTTTCAGTTATTATTCCCATTTGAACAGATACCGGATTATTTGAAATCACCTCCTTATGGATTTTACCAACCTTATGAGGCGTTTTATATTCATGCGAAGAAACAGATTACTTATACCTTTGAAGTGACACAGGTGGAACAAAATATGGAGAATTTGGATAGTAGGATGGTTTCTAGGACTTAAAACCTAAGTTTACGATAGTGTATCTAGGACTTAAGAAAAAATTGAATTAATTTTTTATCTTAATAATTAAGATAAAAATGGTAAAAATCTTTACAGATGGAAGTACCTTTAATAATGGGAAGAAAAATGCCAGTGGGGGTATAGGATTATTTATTCCATATTTGGAATATGAATTATCAATGCCTTTTTTATTGGAAGTACCAACTAATCAAAAAACTGAACTTTATGCTATTCAAAAAGGTTTAGAGGTTTATTTAACTTATTGTATGAGAAAGAGTAATTTATCGGATGAAGAAAAAGAAGTTTTACTTTATACTGATAGTGAATATTCTATCAAATCATTAACACAATGGATAAGTGGATGGAAAAAAAGTGGATGGGTTAGTTCAAAGAAAGAACCAGTTAAAAATTTAGAGTTTATTAAACCAATAGATTATATTTTGGGACTTTATGGAAAAAAAGGGATAAATGTGAAGTTTGTTCATATTAATTCACATCAAAAAGAACCGCGGAAAGATAGTGCGGAATATGAGATTTGGAAGGGAAATGATAAGGTGGATAGATTAGCAGTGAAGGGAAGTAAGGAGTTTCAGGGGTTTTATATGAAAGAAACGACTGTGATAGAAAGTTATGGGGAAAAGAAAGTAGGAGGGTTAAAGCAGACTAAAATAGGTTCATTTTTTAGAAATTAAAAAATATTATATTTAAAAAAATAGAAATCATGAAAAAAAATCAATTGTTTAAAACCATTCCGCCTTTAGAATTTTTTGAAAGATTAGTTAAAATTTTTGGTTTAATTGATATTTATGATAATAGAAAATTTACAAAAGATACCTTAATCAAAAATAAAACAATTGAAAAAATTGAAGGAATGATGGAAGAACTAGAAGAATTTTATATTCCTTGTAAAAGAGAAAAATATCTAACCAATCTTAACGAAAAAAAATTAGTTACCATTTTAAGACAAATTGCTAAAGCACATAACTTTACGTTAAATTCTAATGAAAAATATTTAAATGGGGCAAAGGTTTTACAATATTGTTTAGAAAATGAAAAAAAACTGAATGATTATGTGAATTATAATTTAAAAATTATAGAATTTTAATCTTTTTAATTTTATGAATAACGATAATGTTCAACATCATTCTCATCATTATTTAATAGGTATGAAATTGAATAAAGATTTTGCAAGTGAATTAAAAGGAATTCAACAGGATATTTTTGTTAAAAATAATTACTTAGATGAAACCGATAAGTTAAAAAATATGTATATCCCATTTATTTATTTAGGATATTTTAATGAAAGTATTGAGAAGGAATTAAAACAAAAGTTAATGCCTTTATTTTTTGCGGTTGCCGAAAAATTTAATCCAATCAAATGTTATTTAAAAAATTACATTTTAGGAGGTCAATCTAAAAATTTTAAATATTTAGCATTACATTTCGATAATAAAGATGATTGTCTTGAAAATATAATTATTCCTTACATCAAAGATTACTTAAACAAAAATTTAGATATGAAACTTATTTTTGAAGATAAACCTATCATTCCCTTATTTAGATTAAGAGGAAAAGATTTAAAACAATTTTTAGAAAAAAATCAATACGTTACCGATAATAAAATAGTCAGTTTCCCCAGTTTACCCTTCCCCTCTAAATTAAAATATAATAAAGAACAACAAGCTAAATTCTTTATGATTGACTCCATAGAAATTTTATCAGCAACACCAACTAAAATTAAAAAAGGGCATAAATCTTTCAATGAACAATTAAGAATTGAAAGTATAGTTTCAATTCCTTTAGCTGGTAAAATGAAATGTTAATTTAAAAAATAATTATTATTAGGTAATCCTGGAACTCTGATGTAAGTTCCTGAACCATTGCTGATATTTAAGGCATCATCAAAGCCTAAAATTTTATTTCTTGAGATTAAAGTTTGGAAATAACTATTATAATAATATCTTGCTCTATTTTTATCTAAATATTGAGATAAAAGTTCATTAGGAATTCCAGTTTCTTTTCCTAATAAATAATTTTCTGATAAAGTGAATAAAAAATTCATTAAACCGGCTACCATATTCATTATTCTAAAAAAACTATTGGTTTTATCTGATGTTGGTTCAATAAAAGGATTAATTAATGTATTTTGAAAGGGTGTAGGATAAAACCCTTGTCCTGAAAAAACATATTCTCGTAAACATTTATATCTTTTAATACACATATTTCTAAAAATACTTTTAACATTTATAGGAGCATTCATAGAAGATAAGAAAATATCTTTATAAAATGCGGTTTGAATAGATTGATTTAAATAAATAGAGGATGATAAAAAAACTTGATAAGAACCTTCATATTTACCGGTAGTATTAACGAACCAAAAATCATAGGTGTTTTGGTCTGGAAATTCATTGTTAACCCCTTTTATTTCTAAAACTTCTAAATTCATATTTCCATTGGTAGGATTATAAGATAAAACATTTCCAGAAAAAAAAATATCTATATTTGCAAAAAAATAAACATTATCATTTAATTGAAAGTTTTTACCAGTTTCTACTGTAACAGATAATAATTGTCCTACAGTCAAAGTATATAAATTAATACTATTTGTTGAAAATGTTTCAGTTCCTGTTTCTGTTTTTTTAATTAATTTTGAATAACCAGTCCAAGGAACATTAGTGTTATCACAAGATTTTTTTCCTTGGTAATATTTAAAATAATTCTTTTCAATATTTAAAAAGAAATATATTAAATCATTCCTTAAATTATCTTTATAATCTAAATCAGCACGCGTATCAAAAACATTTGGAATTAATAAATCCATAGTTTTTTCTAAACTAAAAAATTGTAAATCTCCATCATTTACATTTTTTCTTAAACATTCCCCACAAGTCTCAAAAGGTGTATTTGGTCCTTGCTGAAATTCAAATTGATAACCCATAAATACACCAAACTCACTTATATAAAAAGGTGGATAATCTTCCTGATGATAATAAAATCTCAAAACATTCGGTGTTAATAATTCTAAAGATAAACTATTTGTTGGAATAGTTCCTCCCAATGGAACTATCGCTCCCAAAGGAATATAATTAAAACCTAAATCCACCGAAATATTATATTCTTGACAAGATGTTGGACAATCTAAACAAGTTAAAGGAGGACATTCATCATCACAAGATGGAACTGCCCTAGGTTTTATTTGAGTTAATGCTTTAGTAGAAGTAATGACTGAATTTTTTTTTGATGATATTATTTTTCCACAATTACAAGGCATTCCTATAATATAGAAATTAATTTATTTTTTTAACACCAAAGGATTACAAAAATCTAATCCCTGTGAAACCATCGTCTGTTTTAAATATCCATTTAAGTTCCTCTTGACTACATATAAAACCGCAAAAACAAACTGACTTAACTCCCAACTATCCTCCGGAACATACAATAAATAATTTAACTGCCACATCTCCTTAAAACAAATATGCTTTATCCCCCCTACATTCTCCCAATAAACCTGAAAACATCCAAAATCCCTCCCCTGTTGCCTCGCTATTAAAGCCTTATAAGTTAAATTACTAAATTGATTTAACTGTGACCTTAAAACTTCATCTCCATCTAAATAAGTAGCAATTTCTACATTGGTTTTACCTACTAAAACGGTAGGTAAAAGATTATCAGCTAATAAGACAGTATCTGGTGTCCAATATTTTGGTATCACATCCATAATATTACCAAGATTTATTACTAGAAAGTTTATATCGAATGTTCCTGATTGGGTCTTCTACATATTTTCTGTTATACCATAATAAAATCAATAAACGCCCATCTAACATCTCATTAAATTGTTCTTTGGGTAAAAACCAGGGTGGTGTTTTCATATAATAACAATAATATCTACCATTATCTCTAAATTGTTGAGCCATTTGTAAAGATGCATAAAGTTGGTCATAAAATCTTTCTCCTTTAACAGTAATAATAAAACTTTTATCAACTTCGTCTACTAAAACTTCTCTTCCAAAAACATCTATAGGTTTTGAAAAATCATAAGTGTAAGGGTCTTCTACGAATGTTGAAATAAACTTTAATTCTAATAATTCATTTTGGTCATAAATCTTTTCATATAAACCAGGTTCTAAAGGAATATACTTATAACAAAAGGTTCTACCTTGAGACCTTAACTTTTGAGCATAATCTAAGGCCTCAAAAATATTTGTCAAATAATATTCTTTATTATAAGCTTTCATCACAAATTCTTGGGCTGGTGTCAAATTATTCAAATCTAAATTAAAATATCCTAAACTATTATAACTCATATCTTAAAGCAGAAAATATTAAATAAATATTTTCTACTTTGAAATAGTTATCCCAAAACATAAAATCTTATGTTAGGATAATTTAATTTTCACATCTATTCAATAAACAAGGTTTTCCTTGCGGTGATGTTGAACCTGCCATAGCATCACTATAAGTAATTGCTAATTCCCTTATTTCACGACCTCCATATTTTAAAGGTTGTAATGTGCATCCCGCTAAATCAGTCGGGAATTGAACTAAATAACAAAAATTTTTACCATTAGTAAGATAGTTAAAGGCTAATTTCCATTGGAAATAAAGTTCTTCAATTTGTTTCATCATTTTATAAAGTAAAATTACTTGTAAATCTAAATCATCTAATTTTAATTCTTCATAGGTTTTAGTATAAGGATTAAAAACTTCAGTTTCTCTGGTTCTTAAAACCTTTTGGAAATATTCATAATCATCATTCATCTTCTGCCCAATCATCCAAAATAAAAATAAAGTTACTTGATTATAACTTTTACTATCTGGTATATCCTTACAAACTGTGCATTTTCCACAAGGATCCGGTAAATATTTATAAATATTAAAATATCTATAACAATAAGTTAATCCTTGACTATATCCAGTTGAACTGGGAAGTTGTCTTGCTAAAAAAAAAGCTTGGTCTAATTCTTGAATAGCTTTTTGATTACATAATAAAAATCTAACAAATCTATCTGTTTTTTTTCTTTCTGGATTTGCATCAATGAAACTTTGGTTATAGTATTGATATCCACACTTATCAGTCATAATTTATAAATAGATTTTATTCCTTTGAAAAAATAACTAAACTAAATTCCTCAAACTGTCTCGGCACTAAACTACCCATCACTAAATCTATCTCCTTTCTTGTTAATATTTTATCTTTTGAATAAAATTTTGCCTTATATAATGGATTTTGTGATGAACTTGAAAAACTTAATCTCTTTTTAATATAAATCAAATTCTTTTCTCTTTCATTCTTGATTGTCCAATTCATAAAAACTTCCTTCACATCTTCCATTGGTTTAAGTCTTATCTCATCTAAAACCCGATAAAGTTTCCTCTCCCTTAACTTTATAATTAATCCCCTCAAAAACCTCAAATCTTCTACCTTCTCTTCCCTTATCATCTCCTCATCTAACATAAATGGTATCTCTAAAATCGCATCTGTTAATTCACAAAAAATATCTAAATCATCCAACGCCCTTCCTATCTTCGGATAAATCTTATCCAAATTCCTCAAATAATCCGCTATTAATAAATCTAATTTCTTCACCGTTGGATGATTATAAATTTGCTTATGCATCTTAAACCTACTATCAAACAACTCATAAATATTAAAAATTACCTTATCACTATAACAAATCTCATTTTTTATCACCTTCACATGTGGAAATATCCTATGATGTTCAAATCCATATTTTATCCCCAACGCATTTCCATCCCTCGCTATATAATCAAATTTATCCACATCAATCCCATTCTTACTATTACTCACAATCTGATATAAATAATGCTTTTTCACCTTATCCGTCGGATTTATCATCAAACTTATCTTCTTAAAACTCTCCTGCGTTATCGGTATCTCATACTTCTCTATCATCCTCCTTAAAATCTCTATACTCCTCTCCTCATGATGTCTAAATGGATGCCCATCTAAATCCCTTTCCTTCAAATAAACATCATCAAATAAATGACTAAAAGGTCCATGACCCAAATCATGACATAAACCCGCTATCTCTACATCCTCAACATCTTGTTCTGTTATTCCTAACTCTGGTTGCTTAGTCTTAATGGTCTCTAATAATGTTTTGGCTAAATAAGCGGTTCCTAAAGAATGTTCAAATCTATTATGACTTGCACTTGGAAAGACATAATAAGCTGTTCCTAACTGTTTAATATTTCTTAATCTTTGAAACTCTTTCGTATCTATAATTATAACACTTTTCCCACATAATTCAATTGTTCCATGAACTGCATCCTGAAATATTTTTCCCATTTTTCTTCCTAATTTATAATTTTTTTTTCTTTCAATTTTTTTTGTTAATTACTACTCTCTAGAAATCAAAAAGAGATACATTTTCTAATTGTTTTTTCATTCTTAAATAATTCAAGTCTCTCCTTTCCCTCAGGTGTTTCCTCTAAAGCGTAAAACAAATTACTTTTCTCCTCCAAGGTCAAAGGGTTTTCCTCCTGGAACTCCGCCAAATTCATCAACCCATACAAAATCAACTGGGTATCCCTGAAACCTTCTGCCGGACAATTCAAACAATATTCACATCCTCTAGGGATTTGTCCCAACATCTCTGTAATTCCAGAGATGTTTAAGTAATTTGGTACCCTGATTTCAGGGTGTAAATTGTAGAAACTTAAAACTTGGTTCAAGAAAGACATCTTAATTTTATTAAATATGTTTTCCTATTTAACTATCAATTTTTTCTTCAATAAAATATGAATAATTTTAACATTAATTTTCCAAATGAAAATAATAAAATAAATATTTATAATGACTTTTTACTTTCAGAATGGAATAAGGTTTCAAACAACAAAAACAAAAACAAAATCCATCAAAATGAATTAACAAAGAAAATCCTTTTTTATACAGACATCTTCAGTCTAACCTTATGCTTCCAAACATGTTTGGCCAAAACTGACAAAATGGACCCAAAATGGTATCAATTCCTTAACTTTTGTTTAGGAACTGAAACCCCCAACCATATTTTACAGGTGGAAGACATTGAAACCAAGTTCAACATGATGAAAGACATTCCCCCAAGCACATAAAGAAACCCTTAAAGCATTGGAAAATGGGTTCACAATTACTTGGGCAACTTGCACAAGCAACTGAAACATCCTTCTCATCCACCTTGACGTCCTCCACTACTGCGGTAACTACTGCTGGCATTTTGGTTGGTGATTGATCACAAAAATACTTAATTATTTTATTTTTAAAAAAAATTAACCATCAATTTTAAAAAAAAAATTGATTTTAGAAAAAATAAAATCAATTATATTATAAATATGCAGATTTTTGTCAAGACACTCACTGGAAAGACTATCACCCTTGAGGTGGAGTCCTCTGACACTATTGAAAATGTCAAGAGTAAAATCCAAGATAAGGAAGGTATCCCTCCTGACCAACAACGTCTAATTTTTGCCGGTAAGCAACTTGAAGACGGTAGAACTTTAGCAGATTACAATATCCAAAAGGAAAGCACCCTGCACCTTGTGCTTAGACTGCGAGGCGGGTTTAATTAAAATTTATAAAATATTTAAGCTAATGAACCCATTGGGTCCCAAGGTGGTAAAATAACTTCTTCTTCATCAAATTTTTCTAAATAATCTTTATCCAATATAGATTTAGGAATTATTACTTCATAAACATATTCTTTAAACCAATCATGGGTCATACTATAATACCCATCATTTATTCCCTTTGAACCCCAACTATTTTCCACACGCCATTTTTTAATTATTAAATTATCATTTTCAAACCCAGTAAAAACCATTGCATGGGTTGGAGAAGATAAACGATAAGTTAATTTGTCTTTTTTACTCATTTTAAATGTTGTTCCTAAAACATCATAATTAGTTAATCTTAAATCCATTGCATCTTTTTCCTTATGTAACCATTTTCCAACATCACATCCAAACCAAACTGGAATATTATTATTTATACTTTTTGCAGTTAAATCTATTAATGTTTCAATATTATCATTATAAAAAATTATTGGTTCACCTTCTAAAATATTTCCAAAATAAGTTACACGTAATTTCTTACCATATTCATTTCTTGGATCATTACTCACTGAAATAAAATCATTTAAATCTAAATCTATCATCTTACTCATATCTTTCCCTGTTAAATTCTTTACACAATGATATTTTTCATCCTTATCTTCATAAACCCAATCAAAATGAGATGGAGGTGTCCCTAAAAATAAACTAATTAACTTATGATATTCCTTTAAAAATTCCATCTTCTGCTCTCTCAATTCATCTTCAGTTTTATCTTTTATATTTAAAATTTCTCTTGCAAATTCCTTCAATTTCCAACTTAAAACCCAATTCATCTTCCTAGTTGATTCTGAATGATGTGTCTCAGGATACGCACTCTTAGGCATAACTCCATATTTATTCACTAAATTTACAAAAGTTGCCCAATGCCCTCCATCACTTAAAGGATCGTCTAATAAATGTTGAATTAATCTGTTATCAACATCTAATTCACGGTTTTTAATGATATTCTCTAAAAAGAAATTACCACGCTCCAATTTATCATAAAAAAATAAATAAGTTTGTGATAACTCAAAATCCTTCGGCAAATTATACTTTTTAATAAATTGGTTCCGAAGTAAGTTTAAGCCCGCAAACATCCAACAACGCCCACTACTCTTTTGATTTGTTATTTTCCCCTGTTTTTCTACAACATGATTAAAAAAATAATTATTATCTTTTTCAACTGAAAAATCTGTTGTTATTTTATTTAAATCATTATGTAAAACCGCATTTTGTAATGCCGTAAACATTACCACTTGTGTCAAATTCGCATTCCATTTGTTAAGTGTACTTAATGATAATGACATACATTATCATTAGATTTTCTTTTTAAATTTATTTATTCCTCTCTGCCTCAAAAACCCTCTTCCTCAAATTAGACGTAGAATAATCATGATCACGTCTATGCCAATGTATTCTTGGTGGTAAATCATGACCTGTATATTCTTTTCCTTCCCAATCACTCCCTAAAACTCTGACATCCGGATTAATAGTCCTGATAATTTCATAAAGTTCATCCTCTCCCTCATATTTCACAACCCAATCAACATAACGACATCCCTCAATTTGAATTAAGCGTTCCGCATAATCTTGAATAGGTTTATTCTTATTTTTACCATCTGATTTCATTCTATATTCTAAATTTAAAGTTGGGTCTGTTTGTAATCCAACTACTAAAAAATCACACTGATTACGACTGTCTTTTAACATTAAATAATGTCCTGCATGTAAAATATCAAAACAAGAACAAGTAAAACCAATGGTTTTACCTTCTTCTCTTAATGAAATAATTTTTTGGAGAGTTGTTTTTAAATCTGACATATTTTAATTTATTTAAGATTTTTTTAAATTATTTATGTTTTATAAAAATTATTCAAAGAACAAAAAACAATTCAAAGAACAAAAAATCATTCAAAGACATCCATCATTCAAAAAGATATCCCCCTCACAGGCAAAAGCGACTAGGNACTTTAACTAAAGTCCTTAGTTCCTCTACCACGTGAGCGTCCCAGACTACCACGGAATCGGCATCAATTCCGGAATACCACATGTGGGTATCGAGAATCCGAAGTTTCTCAATACCCGTCGGGTACTCCCGGAACATCAGACCCGCAAACCGCTCCATCAACCACTTGTGGTTGAAAGAGGTTCTGGTGTAGTCTGGTTCACAAATCACCTGGTAGGTCTGGTCTCTCCAGTTATCCAAGACTTCACATTGATATCTCTTGGAGGGATGAAGCGAGTTTATGAACTCTTTTGCTTCTTCCCTAGTAGGATAGACTGGAGAGATGGGGTACCTCTCCCCCTGGTGGTAGGTGGTGACGAACTTGGACGCAAATGCATCCAGGTTCTTGGGGGTGACAACCAAAACTGGTTTGGTTTCACCCTCGTAGTCCACCTTGTAGGTGAAGGTCGCAGTCTCCTTGAATTGGAGCGTGCAGATGTAGTTCAACCCAGAGGTGAACCACCCTTCCTTCACCTCCCAGTTGAGGAAGGAGGTCCCCTTCAGGAGTCCGAACGTGGCCCACAACCCCCTAGGTTTGGCATAATCATTTTCCTCCTCGGTGGAGTGGGAGCACTGAACAAACTCCTCAGCGGGAGCAGGGGAATGATAGAAAATCGTATCATTCCCCAGTCCCAAGCGCATGAAGAGGGCGTGAACCCATTTCAAGAAAGCAGCTGGGTTAGAGCCCAGCTGCTTCCTGCGCAGTGCCTGACGACGAGCCAAAGCAACCTTCTTGGAAGAATGTCCCTTGGCCATGTTGCGTAGCGAGTGCGTAGTGAAA
>JGI10211J34971_10002057_pt1 | contig 16546 bp, 15 predicted proteins | sample Etolagsediment_FD_34971 | JGI IMG/M metagenome (IMG submission 34971) | reverse complement strand
CTGTGGGTAAATTCACTTTCCCTTAAGTTTCATAGAAAGTATAGAATGATCAAAACAAGAGTGGATATTTGTAAGTGACAAAGACAGAATTAATTCAAAAGATGTGCGAAGCAAACCCGCACCTGTTTCACTATGATGTAGAGCGCATCGTAAACACTATTTTTGATGAAATTACAGATGCCCTATCTAAAGGTAACCGTGTCGAATTGAGAGGTTTCGGTGCTTTCTCTGTCAGATCACGAAGTTCTCGTACAGGCCGCAACCCCAAAACCGGTGAACCTGTAGATGTTCCTGCAAAGAATGTCCCGTATTTTAAAACAGGGAAGCAATTGCGTGACAAGCTGAACGGTTCAGATTGATTTTTGGGCATAGCAATGTCGCCTGTGGGTCAACAGCAGCCCTTTTCAGCCCCCTAAAATAACGTCCGCTCCACCCCCTGATAACGGACCTCTTATTAATGTTGGTGAAAGCGCCGTCATCAGTGTCACCAGACCCACTCAAAACCGCTGTTTGAGGATCTGGAGGTATGGCTGCACGCCCAGCTGACCCGAATATCGGGTATGTGACGAAAACATCGTCAGGAAATGCCTCAACGTGCCTGTGGTTGTCATCCAGAAAATTCCGAATGAATTCCGAAACGTTATTTTTGGTATTATGGCAGAAATCAAAAACGCTGCTATCTAATTGAGATAGCAGCGTTTTTACTGGTTGCGGGGATAGGATTTGAACCTATGACCTTCAGGTTATGAGACTAACGATTATATGTCCGCTAACCTACTGATGTTTATATATTTTATGCTTATTTTCAATAAGTTATCAATATTTGTTCTTTATCTCCTCTTGCCTTACGATAGCAGGAAATCTATGATTTTGGCAAAACGGTGTTGACTTTCGTGTTGACTATTTTGTCGGGAGATCATGGTTATGGGCAAACGCGTTGCGGCGGAGAGGATCGAGATATCCAACCGGTCATTGGACAAGATCAGACCGAGCGAGAAACCGCGCATCGTCTGGGACAGTAAATTGACCGGGTTTGGCGTCAAGGTGATGCCGAGCGGTGCCATATCGTTTTTGGTCAACTATCGGGCCGATGGCGGCGGGAGAAAAGCTCCCAACCGGCGCATGGTGATCGGACGGCACGGAACGATTTCACCGGCCAAAGCGCGGCAAAGGGCCCAGGAAATTCTCGGCGCCGCAGCCGGAGGGAAAGACCCGTCGGGTGCGCGTCAGGAACGCCGCGCCATACTGAGCGTGGGCGACATTTTTGAAAACTACATGGCCGCCAACCCGAACCGCAAGCCGCGCACCGATGAGCTCTATCGTTATGAGATGGATCGTTATCTGGGCGACTGGCAGAACAAGCCGATCAATGCGATCTCCCGCAGCGATATCCAGGACCGTTTCAATTCGATTTCTCTCCAGCATGGCCCCACCCCGGCAAACCGGGTCATGTCCCTGCTCCGCTCCGTCTATCGCAGCCCCTGCGCCGAAGATGAAACGCTTCGCAACCCGGTGGAGGTCTGGCAGGCAGGCGGCGGGCGCTTCAACAAAAAGCCTCGGCGCAAAATCGACACCCCGGCGGACATCCTGCCAAAATGGCAAAAGGGATTTGAGGCTGTTCAAAACGACGTCATCCGCGACGCCATTTCGGCTGGGCTGTACACGGGAATGCGTTTGCGAGAGGTTCTTTGGCTTAAATGGTCGGACATCAGCGACAGCGAGTTGATCGTCGAGGAAACCAAAACCGGTGAACCGCTCCGCTTACCCATCACCCGGCAACTGGCCGATGTTTTTGAACGGCGCAAAAAGGACAACGAGACCGACTGGGTGTTTCCGAACAGCGAAACCAAATCCGGCCACTATGAAGACATTCACCACATATACCCGACTATCACCAAAGCGGCGGGCACAAAATTTTGGTTCCACGCCCTGCGCAACAATTTCATCACTATCGCCGAACGCGACATCGCCCTCGCCACCAGCCTGACCAAACGCCTCGTCAACCATGCCCGCCCGCAAGACGTAACCGAGGGGTATGCGGCGGACTGGACGTTCGAACAACTGCTGCACGCCGCCCAGTCGGTTGCGGATAGGATTGATGCGTTGATTCAAAACTACCCGCAGTGATGCATGAACGGTTTCGGATGTATACTGGATTGAGGCCTTGCTTCCGACTGCAATTGCTCAAGGGCTGCAACTCTTCTCTGTTCAGTGACGGGGGGCCGTTTTCATCGGAATGCGCATGGTAGAATGCATTTATCACCATATGGCGATCGGCTAATAAGTATATCAAAACATCAAATATTCGCATTTTTATGGAATTTTTTGCAGTTGAAGATACTTTTTAGTCGTGGTATATCAGTTTACGGAAAATTCACCAATATCGTGAATTAATGCAAATTGAGTATACCTATATGGAAATGAGTGCGTCATCATCCGGAAAAGTCAGGCTGGCTGCCGTTATCAAGGCGGCTGGCGACGTGGTGCAGACAGACGACGTTATTCAGGCACTAGGGCTCTCGCGGACACAAGCATCAAAACAGCTTTCACGTTGGGCCAGCCAGGGTTGGCTGCGGCGCGTTGGAAAAGGGACATACTTTCCCGTCCAGCTAACGCTTCTCGATGCTGAACAGGTGGTCGAAGATCCCTGGGTGCTTGTGCCTCCTCTGTTCGACCCATCGTACATCGGCGGTCGAACTGCCGCAGAATACTGGGATCTTACCGAGCAAATTTTTAGAGATTTAGTGGTCTTCACGGCACAGACCGTGCGGAAACATGAAGTTGAGCAGCAAAATACAATCTACGTTTTGAAGCATGTCGCCGAGGACATGATTTTCGGCACCAAAACTGTATGGCGGGGACAGACAAAAATTTCTGTTTCCGACATCCATCGGACGATCATTGATATCGTCGCTGAGCCCGCTCTTGGCGGTGGCATTCAACATGTCGCCGACTGCTTGGAACAATATCTTCGAAATTCAGAATGTGATCTGGCCAAACTAATCAGTTATGCGGAACGGCTTGGAAACGGTGCGGTGTTTAAGCGACTTGGCTTTCTGGCCGAGCGAGCATCGCTGGGAAGCAAATTAGCCGACATGTGCAGAGGTCATTTAACTAAGGGCAACGCAAAACTCGACCCAGCATACGAATGTCCTAGGCTGGTAACTCGTTGGCGCTTGTGGGTGCCGGAAAGCTGGTATGGAGCAAGCGCATGATTGACAAACGTGAAATCCTGGATATTGCTGCAACGACCAGTCTGAACCCGCATGTCGTTGAGAAAGACTATGTTCTCGGCTGGGCACTGGCTGGCATATTCGCACATCCGGAAATTTCACCTAGCTGGGTGTTCAAGGGAGGCACATGCCTTAAAAAGTGCTTTTTTGAAACCTACCGATTTTCCGAAGACCTCGATTTCACGCTCATGGATGCGAGTCACCTAGATGGCGCATTTCTCAATCGCGTATTCGTCGATGTGTCTGAATGGGTTTATGAACACACGGGCCTTGAACTACCTACGGACAAACAGGATTTTGATGTCTTCACCAATCCACGGGGAAGCATCAGCTGTCAGGGGAAGCTGAGCTACAGGGGACCAGTATCCCCAAGTTCAGGCCCGCTGCCGCGCATCAAGCTGGACCTAACTGCTGATGAAAAATTGGTCATGGCACCAGTCCGCGTCCCCATTTTTCATCCCTATAGTGATGCGCCCGGGGAAGGTATCGAAGTTTTATCATATGCGTACGAAGAAGCCTTTGGTGAAAAGATCCGGGCGCTGGCAGAGCGCACCCGCCCACGGGATTTGTATGATGTCATTAACCTTTACCGCAATGAGGATGCCAGACCCTCTCCTGCTGCTTTGTTGGATGTTTTGCGTCAGAAGTGCGAGTTCAAAGGAATCCCAGTTCCAAAGAATGGTGATCTAGACAGTCACCGTCCTGATTTGGAAGCGGGTTGGGCCAATATGCTTGCCCATCAGCTTCCTGCCTTGCCATCGGTTGAGGCGTTTTGGAATGTCTTGCCCGAGTTTTTCGCGTGGCTTGAGGGAGCTGCAACACCGGAAATCAAGGCGTCTCTCGTATCAAACCATGACGATGTTGTTATTCGAGAACATACAATACGTCTCCCGTTGCGTAGTAGCGCGCAAACTCATCTAGAAGTTATCCGTTTTGCCGCCACAAACCGTTTGTGTGTGGAGCTCGGGTACCAAGGTAAGGTTCGCGTAATCGAGCCGTATTCGCTTCGCCGGACTGAGGATGGCAACATCATCCTTCATGCTTGGAGCGTGGACGTAGACCAGCATAGAAGCTATCGGGTCGACCGGATCGAAAGTGCACAAACCACAAATCGCACATTCTCCCCCAGATATGCCATCGAACTGACGCCGAGCGGCCCAGTCCATATTGCGCCAGTGGCACGACCAGCTAGCTCGGGCCTCCTTTCACGTCCGACTCGTTCAAAGAGGACGGCATCTGTTCGCGCCCTCAACGCACCATCAGGTCCAAAATACGTTTATGAGTGCCCCTTTTGTGGCAAAACGTTTCACCGCAAAACGCAGACCGGCACGCTAAACCCACACAAGGACAAAAACGGGTATCCTTGCTCTGGTCGAACAGCCATTTGGGTGGATACTAAATTCTGATCGAACGGACGAGGCCTCTCGACCCCGCAGGGCACCTTTAAAAAAGATACATATTGTAGAACACATATGAAGAAAACAAGAAACAATGAGGAATTGGTAATAATTGCCAACCGCTTAAAAGCGGCCAGGATGGCGCTCGAGCTGAGCCAAAAAGATCTCTACGACGCCCTTGGCGTCAAAGCGGCAGCGTGGAGCCATTGGGAAAGCGGAAAACGCATGCCTGACCCTTTGGTCATGTTCGAGTTCTACAAACTCCATGGAATTACTCTGGAATGGATCTATGGAGGTGATCCAAGAGGCCTCCCGTTTGGTGTTGCTCAAATCATTCTAAAGGCCGCGTCGTGATCTTCGACCCTTCTCGGAAGATACGAGACTAACCCCATGTGATAATTTTCTAAATACAATTCTTGTAATTATACAAAATGTAAAATATTGTTGTTCCCCGTCTGAGGCCTAAATGAATGCGGGGGGCGACCGTGAGCGAACAAAATTACGATGATCAGAATGGTACCCCGGAAGTCAGGGCCGCTGAATATGTGCGGATGTCGACGGAACACCAGAAATATTCGACCGAAAATCAAGGCGACACCATTCACAAGTATGCCGCCCGTAAAGGCTATCAAATTGTTCAAACCTACTCGGACAAAGGGCGGAGCGGCCTCAACATTGAAGGTCGGGATGGGTTGCAGCAGCTGATCGCTGATGTGGAAGCCGGTCGCACCGACTTCACGGTCATCTTGGTTTATGACGTGAGCCGCTGGGGGCGGTTTCAGGATTCAGACGAAAGCGCCTATTACGAATACCTCTGCAAGCGGGCTGGGATTCTGGTCGAGTACTGTGCCGAGCAGTTTGAGAATGACGGCAGCATCAGTTCCACGATCGTCAAAACCGTCAAACGCGCCATGGCCGGTGAATATAGCCGTGAACTGTCCGTCAAGGTGTTTGCCGGACAATGCCGTCTGATCGAACTGGGTTATCGACAGGGTGGGCCTGCCGGTTTTGGCCTTCGGCGCATGATGGTTGATGAAACCGGTCAGCCGAAAGGGATGCTCGACAGGGGTGATCGCAAAAGCCTGCAAACCGACCGTGTGATCCTGGTGCCGGGCCCAGATGACGAAGTTGAAACCATCGCAAGGATTTATCGCTCTTTCGTCGAAGGTCAGGAGACCGAGTCCCAAATTGCATCATGGTTAAATGAACAAGGTATTTTGAGCGATCTTGATCGCCCCTGGACGCGGTCCGCCGTTCATCAGGTGCTGACCAATGAAAAATACATTGGCAACAACGTGTACAACCGTTCTTCATGCAAACTGAAAAAGAAGCGTGTGTTGAACCCGCCAGATATGTGGGTTCGCACCGAGGGTGCCTTTGAAGGCGTCGTTGATACGGACCTGTTCCAAGCTGCACAGGTCATTATCGAAAATCGAAACCGCCATTTTACAGATACCCAGATGCTGGAGCATCTCAATGAGCTTTGGCAAAAGCACGGCGCGCTCTCCGGGATCATCATCGATGAAACCGAAGGCATCCCTTCTTCCGGAGCCTATCGGCACCGGTTTGGCAGTCTCATCCGTGCCTATCACAAAATTGGCTACAGACCGGATCGAGATTACCGTTACATCGAAATCAATCGTAGCCTACGTCAAATGCACCCAGAGTTGGTTTCCAAGACCGTTGAGCAAATCCAGGAACTCGGTGGTTCTGTCGAAGTGGATCCCAACACCGGCTTACTGTGGATCAATCGAGAATTCACGGCTTCATTGGTTATCAGTAGGTGCCAGGAAACGGCGGCAGGGTCACTTCGTTGGAACATCCGCCTGGAAACGGGCCTTTCCCCGGACATAACCGTTGTTGTCCGTATGGCCCACGGCAACAAAGAGCCACTCGACTATTATCTGCTTCCCGCCATCGACATGTCCCTTCCCCGGCTCAGGCTTGCCGAGGACAACGGCCTAAGCCTCGATATTTATCGGTTCGACAATCTCGATTATTTGCATCGCCTGGCGCAACGAATCAACTTGAAGGAGGTCGCTTAATGGCCAATGACACACCTTCTGTCGTGATGATTCCTATCGACCAGATTCGGGTCATAAATCCCCGTGTGCGGAACAAGAAAATCTTCGCGGGAATCGTCGACAACATCGCCTCTCTTGGCCTTAAGCGACCAATTACGGTCACAGCAACCAGGGCAGGATATGATCTTGTTTGTGGTCAAGGGCGGATTGAAGCCTACTTGGCGCTCGGGGAATCTGAAATCCCCGCCATCATCATCGACGCGTCCGAGCAGGATTGTTATCTGATGAGCCTGATCGAAAACGTCGCGCGCCGTCAACATACAAACCTGGACTTATTGCACGGCATTCAGGATTTGGAAGAGCGCGGCTACAAAGCAAAGGAAATCGCCGAAAAGACAGGGTTGGACGTAACCTATGTGCGTGGCGTCTCTCATTTGTTGAAGGAAGGCGAAGAGCGGCTGATTGCCGCCGTTGAGAAAAATGTGCTGCCGCTGAGTATGGCCGTGGAGATTTCCCGGAGCAGCGAAACCGAACTGCAGAACGGCTTGGCGGATGCTTATGAAAGCGGTGAATTACGCGGCGATCAACTCATCAAGGTTCGACGCATCATTGAGCGTCGGCGGTTTATGGGAAAACGGTATCGAACATATTCGAAAAGGACCGAAAAACCATTTTCGGCACGTAAACTCGTCCAGACCTATCAAGATGAGGTGAACCGACAAAAGCTGATGATCAAGAAGGCCGACATCAACGAGCAACGCCTCCTGTTTTTGACCACAGCGCTGCGGCGGCTTCTCAGTGATGAACATTTTCGAACCCTCCTGCGTGCAGAAGGCTGTGGCGATATGCCTCAGGTGCTGGCGGAAAGGATGCCGTCATGAACGCCATCGGCAAAGGCTTTCTGGATCAAATCGTTTCCGTGCCGTTGGACCGGATCGCACCGACGCGCGCACTATCGAAGGATATTCACAAAACCCGGAAATTCAGAACCATTCTGGCGTCGGTCCGTGATGTCGGGATTATTGAGCCTTTGGCTGTGTTTCCGGATAAGGGTGAAGGTGGTATGCCGAGCTACATCCTCCTTGATGGCCATCTCCGTCTTGAGGCTCTTCGTCAAATTGGCGAAACCGAAACTCTGTGCCTGGTTTCAACCGATGATGAAAGTTTCACGTATAACCGTCGGGTAAGTCGCTTGAGCGCTGTGCAAGAACATAAAATGATCGTCAAGGCGATCGAACGTGGTGTTTCTCAAGAACGTATCGCCATTGCCCTGGATGTCGATGTGAAACGCATTCGCGAGCGGCAAAATATGCTGCATAACATTGCGCCTGAAGCGGCCGAATTGTTGAAAGACAAGATGATCGGGGTTCAGGTCTTTGCTCTCCTGCGCAAGATGAAGCCCATGGCTCAGATCGAAGCCGTCGAAATGATGATTTCGGCGAATAGATTTACGGTTGCTTACGCCAAGGTTCTGTTGGCAAGCATGCCATCGGAAAAGCTGTTGTCGCCGGATAAGAAAAACGTCCTGAAAGGCGTATCGCCAGAAGACATCGCCCGCATGGAACGGGAGATGGAGCGCCTTCAGCAGGAATACGGAAACGTCGAAGAGATCCTGGGCGATACCATGTTCACTCTGGTTGTTGCCAAAGGCTATCTCTCCAAGATTCTGAAAAACGACGCCATCGCCGACTACCTCAACCGTCATCACGGACCCATGCTGAGTGAACTGCGCACGGTGATGGATGCTGTCGGCGCTGATACTCGCGACCTTGAGCGAGAATAGCGAATTTAAGGGGACCCGGACCCATTAAGCGCGGGGACCACCGGAGACGCCGTCGGGAGGGATGGATCAAGGGTGGTGGTGGGGATGGCGGCGATCCCGTTCGGAGCCCACTAGGCCAAATCGCGATATGATTTGGCCGTGAGGCCGTCCAATAGGTGGTCGCCCTCGACAGCCAGGGGCGTGTTGCGGTTCGAAATTTCAGTTCAGCTTATCTAGCCGTCGCACGCCTCTATGAACAAGGGCCGATATCCTCTGGATAACCGATTTTCTTGCCTCACCCACGTCGCCAACAAGGACGCCGAAGCCGCCGCCGAGCGGGTTGGGATTGCTTTATGGACGATGCTGTAAGGGAGGAGGCGGAAAAGTTGAGCGTTGTAAAATGAGAGGTGACGGGTTACACTCGGTCCATGATCGTCGGCTTTCGGCATAAGGGGCTAAAGCTCCTCTTTGATAAGGGGGATCGGCGTCGGGTGTCGCCCGAGCAGGCCGATAAGGTGGAGCGTATCCTGGCCCGCCTGGACGAGGCGACCGAACCCGCCAACATGGACCTGCCGGGATACCGCCTTCATTCCTTGAAGGGCGATCTGGCGGGATACTGGTCGGTCAGCGTTTCGGGCAACTGGCGTATCGTTTTCCGCTTCGACGGCGTCCATGCCTGCGACGTGGACTTGGTCGACTACCATTAGGAGGATATGGAAATGGCCCAGAATACGAAAATGAAGAACCCACCCCATCCGGGATTGTCGGTGCGCCACGATTGTCTGGAACCGCTGGGCCTCAGCGTGACCGAGGCAGCGAAAAGGCTCGGTGTCAGCCGCAAGCAGATATCTGACATCGTTAACGGCCATTCCGGCATCTCGCCGGAAATGGCGATCCGCCTCGACAAGGCTTTTGGCGGCGGCGCGGAAACGTGGTACCGGATGCAGGCCGCCTATGATCTCGCCCGCGTCATGAAACATGCCGACGAGATCAAGGTGAAGCGCGTTCCGCACGCGGCGTGAAGCCTGAAGGCCTTCAAACATCAACCACTGGCTTCACGCCTTCAAAGAAAATCCGTCTTTATGTCCAACGCGGCGCTATCTCCGGCCATTCGGAGAGATTGGCAAAGGTTGTCAAAAGTTAGGGAATGGGGGGAGAGCTGTAAACGGGTTTGGGCGTTGTTACTCTCGAGCGACCACCGTGTCGTATAACCCGTAGTGCGACAAGCCCTCGTGGCTCTCGATGCCGGTATAGCGCAGCGATGCGTCTTCATAGCGCCGGAACGCAAACACGGCCTGATTCATCTGCTCGGTGTTGAAGACCTTCAGACGCACAAGCAGGTGGAAATCGGCTACCGTCAATCCGGTGACCGCCAGGAAGAGATCCGGCTCAAGTTTGGTGATCACATCCTGCAGCGTGTTTTCCCGGAAGTCGGTCAGGTACATGAACGCCGGAATGCGGGTCGCGAACTTGATCAGCTTTTCCTGAACGAGTTTGCGCTTCGATTTGTATTCCTTCTCCTCAGCGGTCAGTTCCTTCTTCTCGCTTGGGGTCAGGTCGCGTTCCTTGCCCTTCTTTTTGAGGTCTTTGACCTTGTCGCTCTTATTGATGATGGTCTCGATGATGTTGTCACCGAGCGACCGCCAACCTTCGATGCGTTCCACCGCCGACATGGCCTCTGGATTGTCTATGATACGGCGGAGCGTGTCGTTGTCCACGTTGACCAGCAGCGCGCTTTCCCATTTTCGGGCCAGCAGCGTTGCCGAAGTCCCGGCCATGGCGATGTCGAGAATGCCGCCCGCGTCGATCTGGGTCATGTTCGCGCCGTCGTAGGCCAACACCGGCAGAAAGGACACGAGGTCCTTCACGGCGTTTTCCGGGTTTGGCTCGTTGGGCGACAGTCCGATCCCGTATTCTGAAAGCTGCCGCAATGCGCGCGTCGGAGCAAAGTCGAACACAAAGCAGACGGGTTTGAGTATCTCCTCTTCATTCGGATTGTCGCCGTTCGGGTTCTTGATGGACCACGGCGACTGGACCCGGAACGCCGCCTGGAAGTAGGTCTCGGGAGATTTCAGGTTGCGAAGCATGAGGATGGACGTCCACTGTTTCACAGTGACTCCCGTGGTTAGCTTGCCGCACGAAAGCGTGATTGTCTTGGTATCGAATCCGCTTCCAATGGCTTTGCGGATCGGGGGCAGCGCGTCGAGTCCGATTCCCGCCGATGCACCGGCAGCAACGACAAGATTGTATTCGTGCCAAAACGTGTTGTATTTCTCGGCCATGAGGTTTGCCATCGCGTGGCACGCCGCCACATTGGGCAAGAACCAGAACGAATGTTGCAGATAGGGCAGCAATCGCACGTCCGAATAGGGAAACGGCGGACGCGATCCCGTCTTGAGGCTCTCGACGGTTTTTGATGCGTATTGGCCCCGAATGATGTCGAGCCATTTTTGCACGTCGGTCTTGTGCGTGAATTGCGCTTTTTGACCTACGCCGGTCGCCGCGAAAAATTCATTGAGATCGAACTCGTCGAATTCACCCGCGCTCGCCACCGCCACCAATTCGTCGGGCATCTGATAGGTCAGCAGGCGCATTTGCGGCAGCGATCCGTATGGGTTCCACTTGCCGGGGTTCTTGGCGGCGAAATCGGCCTTGGCGCGCTGTTCGTCGGTATAGGTCCAGTTGAAGATTTGTTCTTCGATAAATTCGCCCGTGGCAAGCGCCTTGAACGGCGTACCGGAAAGATAGAGATAGGCCTTGGTCGTGATGGGGAGGAACTCGGTTTCTTTTTGGGATAGAACGGCAAGGTCCTCGTTCATGTCCTCCAGACCGGCGGCGTATTCAAGCTTGGCTTCTTTCTTAAAGACCGTATCTTCTTCGCCCTCGAACAGTTCCTTGGCGGTCTCGCGCCATGCGCCGAAATGATATTCATCGAACACCACGAGGTCCCAGTTCACCTGGTGGAGCCACTCGTTCTTCGCCTTGATGTTCCCGGCCGTATCGCGGCCCAACAGGTCTTGGAATGAGCCGAAATAGACAACCGGCTTGCTGCGATCAATCTGTGTCGGGTCGCCACCGGAGGATTTCGACAGGTACTGCCAGCCATCGAAATCGACATGGCTCTCAAGATCGGTCTGCCAGGCATCCTCCACGGCGGGTTTGAAGGTCACGACCAGAACCCGCTTTGCACCAAGTTTCCTGGCAAGCTGATAGGAGGTGAACGTCTTGCCGAAGCGCATCTTGGCGTTCCACAGGAATCGTGGAACCGCGTGCATGTCTTCGGACCATCGGGAGTGAAAGTAGGCGTGCGTCACGTTCACCGCTTCGGCTTGCTCCCGGCGCATGGGGAACGTCAGATGATGCGTGCCGCTGAGTTTTTGCCCGGTACGCAGTTCGGCAATCACGGTTTTCACATCCGCGACCGCGCATCGCATCCATTCCAGTTCCGTGTTTTCGAAACCTTTCTTGACCAGCGCGGCGCGCACCTCGTGGTCCGAGAAGAAGGAACCGTCGTCCCGTTCGGCGGGTTCGTCCAATTCGATCCGATAGTTCTTTATGGCGGCAGTCTTCACCTGCTCGGCGATGCGCTGCTTCACGTCGCGCGTCGTCTGCCCGACCTTGAGCAGGCCAGCGTGCGCATCGTCGGCAATCGAATAAGCGTAGATGCGTGGCCGCACTTCAGGCTTGGGGGCGAGGATATCTCCGATGGTTGGCTTATTCATCTTCACCGTCGTCCGCTGTTACCTCATCAAACAATTCGCTGTCGTGGGCGGCCACTTGCGATTCGATAAACGCGATCTCAGATTCGGTCAGCCCATACCGTTTATAGAGCTTGGCGTCTGTCCAGTCTTGGTCGAGAGGCAGATCGGGAATGAAAGCGTAGACATTTTTCGGTGCGTCTTGTGTGGACTTACGCAGCGAAACTAGGAAGCGGGCAAAGCGCGTACGCAAGTACCTCGCGTAGTTCGTCGCCTCGATTTCAGTGTCGAAGACGCCAGCGACTATATAGCTTTCGGTACAGGCTGTGCCGGGCTCAGCGATAATCGGCTTGCTGAGGAACTTGGTTTCAACTGCGGCGCTGGTACCTTGGACACGAGTCATCAGAACTTTCCACTTGTCGATCCAAGGGACATTTGTTGGAATTTCTGAACGCCCTACCCAGCTGATTTTTTGGGAGCCGAAGAGCTTCACGGGGTTCTTGATGCGCTTGGAGTCCGGCTTGCCATGGAAGAAAGTGCGGAGGCCAAACGGTTTCTGGCTTGATGCACGAGCATCAAGCGTGGGCTCATTCTTAGCCCTAACTTTATCCAAAATCGGCACCGCCTCGTTGCGCCGCACTAAGATGTCGTAGGCATCGAGGTAACGAGCAACGGCTGGGCCTGTCGGCACCCCATCCCAGATGGTCTGAACTGTGCACGGCCCGTTATGTTCGCGATCCCACAGGAAGTACGAGATGCCACCGCGTATCTTAACACCCGGAAAGCCTTCATAGAGCTTTGGATAGTCCACGATGGCCCGCATCCGTTTATCTGAGAGCATCCGCTCTCGATACTTGTCGAGTCCCTTGCCTCCGGCCATCCAGCGCGAAGGGGTGACGAAGACAGCGTAGTGAGGATCAAGCTCAAGCGCTTTTTCCACGAACAACTGGTAGATCGGTGCGGCGCTCGTGCCGTAACCGCCGTCGTCCAACTGGTACGGGGGATTGCCGATGATCACGTCAAATTGCATGTCGCCTCCAAACAGCTCGGCAATCCGAGCCTTAATATCGTCGGTGTGGATGAGCGCATAGGCGTGAGTTTCAAGCCCTTCGCCACGGTCGAGCGCTTTCTGACTTGCACCACAATACGTGCACTTGCCATTAACCCATGTATGTTCCGTGCGTTCGAACCAGATGTGACCTGCATCGCTGTCGAAATTTCTGGCGATTGAATGTTCGCCGTTGGCATGTTTCGAGCAATACAGGCTGCGACGCGCCAGCAGACTGGTGAGATGGGTGATGCCGATACCAAACACTTGTTGAGTCAATATGTGATCGACGCGATCCTGCAAGTCTGGAATCTCTTCGGCCAGTCCCTTGGTGAGGCGACCGGTAATCTCGCGCAGAAACACGCCTGACTTCGTGCATGGGTCTAAGAACTTCGCCGTCCTGTCGGCCCAGATGTTTGCACCGCCATGTCCCGCAGCCCACGCTTCTGCCAGGGTGTCGAGCATTCGGTTGGCAAATTCAGGTGGCGTGAACACCTCGTCGTTCGAGAGGTTCGCAATGCATGTCAGCACATCCGGGTTTCTCCCGCGCAGGGCAAAGCTGGCTTGCGTACTCATTGCGCATCCTCCGCTAGATTTTCCTGAACGGCGGCAAGGGTGCCTACTGTCATCTGGGGATAGGTTTTGATCGGCTTGAAGATTTCGTGTTTGCCAAGATGGGCGAAGAGGGAACCTTCAGCGCTGAAGGCCGACGACCCGGTGAGCACATCGAAGCGGAAGTCGCGCCGTTGGAATTTGCCTTTGCCGAGATAGCCCCATTCGGCGAACGTAATGGGTTCACCGTCCTGTGTGCGCATGGTCAGCGCGTCGCCGTGAACAAGGTTAACCGACAGCACCGAAGACGCAGCACGGTACAGGTCTTCCGATTGATCCAGCTTGAGATAATCCGAAAAAATTTCGATGAGGTTCGCCCGACATTCGGCAATATTGTCCGCCAGCAGTTCGATGCCATAGATGCACATCAGCCCGAGAAGTGCATAGTGCCGCTTTTCAAAATCGGATTTTCCAAACTTGAGTTCGACAGCGGCAAGCTTCCGTTGCAGGACCTTGACCAGGAAATTCCCACTGCCGCAGGCCGGTTCCAGAAAGCGGGAGTCGATGCGTTCGGACTCATCCTTAACGAGATCGAGCATCGCCTCGACCATCCAGGGGGGCGTGAACACTTCCCCATGGTCGGCGACGCGCTCCTTTGATCTTATCAATGATGGGGCGGGCTTTTGCTCGTTCAGTTGCGCCATCAGTCCCCCTTGGTCTTGTTTTTGGTGTTGTCGTCGAAGCGTTCCTTGAACGCGGCGGGGGTCAAAATCGGAACCTTGAAGCCGTCGGCCAGTTCCAGCAAATCCTTGTCGCCGGTAACAAGGGCATCGGCCTTGGCGGCGACGGCCAGCGCTAGAAACGGGCGGTCGAAAGGATCGCGGCAGTCAGGGACTTGGGTTTTGTTTGGCACGGTAATCGTTTCGCACCAGGGCAGGTAGTCGCCGAGCAGGTCTTCCCGGTCCTCGTCGGTCAGTTTGAACTTCGGATAGGCCAGAACCCGGATCAGTTCCTCGGTGGTGTCCCGGCTCGCAAGGGGGCGGACCGCATCCGACTGCCAGGCATGGCGCAGCCACGCGACCGAGCCCTGATGGAACAACAGGGCCGAGAGCAGCACGTTGGTATCGAGGACGAGGCGCGGCGGGGTCATCCGACTTTGTGGGCCCAGTTGACCGCGTCCGCCACATCGTCCTCGCTGATGCCCATATTGGCCAGCTTGGAGCGGACGGCGTCGGCCTTGTTCAGCCGCACCGGCGTCAGCACGATGCGCCCGTTGTCCTCCGACACGTCGAAATACTCCGCGCCCGGACAGGACGACAACACCGCCTTGGGTAACGTCAATTGATTTTTGGATGTCAGTTTAGCAAGCATCAAAAGCTCCTTCGGTAAGGATGTAAGAATATGCTACAGGCCGCGTCACATGATTTCAATGATTATTCGGCTTGCACGGGCTTCGGCGAGCGGTGGGGTTGTGCGAATTATGCTACCCGCAGTGCAACTGTTTTGGCTTTTCCGCCCTCGAACCGCCATTCCGGCCAACGTAAGACAACCCCATCCATCCCCTTGCGAAGGGGAGAAAACCGTTGTATCTTATGCACTTAGGGAATGCGGTTCCGCTGTTTATTTTCCTGGTTTGGCGTTACGTCTTACGACGATATATCTCCCACACCTGTCGCTACACATAGCGGGGCGGCCAAAAACAGCAGATTATTGCGGGTTTCAGGCCGTAAACGCCGGGGGCGATTCCCGCCTACAAACGTAAGACGCAGAAAGCGCTGATTTTGCAATGCATTGACGGCGGGCGTAAGAGCCCAACCCGAAACTATTTGAGTGATTTCAGTCGTTTGTGATTCACTCGTTTGTGGCAAAGCAAATGAGGAGGCACAACATGTGGACTGAAATCACTCGCCTGGATTATGAGCGCCGGGGCGGGCGCTACGCAAGCGACATGACGGACCGGGAATGGGCGGTGATCGAACCGCTGATGCCGCCGCGCAAGGCGACGGGACGGCCCCGCACGACGGACCTGTGCGAGGTGATGAACGCCATTCTCTACATGGCCTCGACCGGCTGCCAGTGGGCGATGCTGCCGAGGGACTTCCCGCCACCCTCGACGGTGCAGCGCTATTTCTACGCTTGGCGTTCCGACGGGCTACTTCGGAACATCAACCACCACTTGGTCGTCCTGGCCCGGGAACTGGAAGGCCGCGAGGCTTCCCCGAGCGCCGGCGTCATCGACAGCCAGAGCGTCAAAACCACAGAAAGCGGCGGCATTCGGGGCTACGATGCGGGAAAGAAGATCAACGGACGCAAGCGCCATATCGTCACCGACACCATAGGCCTTCTGGTCGGCTTCTTGGTCCATGCTGCCAACATCCAGGACCGGGACGGCGCCCCCGATGTCCTCGAATCCATTCGCTACCGGTTCCCATGGCTGCGCCACATCTTTGCCGACGGCGGCTACGCCGGACCGAAGCTGCGGGGCGCCCTGGAGCGGAACGGCGACTGGACGGTGGAGATCGTCAAGCGCTCCGATACCGCCAAAGGGTTCGAGGTCATACCTCGGCGCTGGGTCGTCGAGCGGACCTTCGCCTGGCTCGGCCGATGCCGCAGGCTGGCAAAGGATTGGGAAAAATCCATCGCTTCCGCAGAGGCCTGGCTCCTGGTGGCCCACATCCGCCTCGTCACCAGGCGTCTCGCAAGGTATTGTTTTGTCGCATAGAGTTTCGAGTCAGATGGGGTGGTTGCCGCCCTCCCCAGACGGCATCACAATGTGCCAATATAGTGGTGTTTACAGCCACAGAGCGGAAAGGACGGCAACCNNNACGAAGG
>JGI10211J34971_10002056_pt1 | contig 16546 bp, 14 predicted proteins | sample Etolagsediment_FD_34971 | JGI IMG/M metagenome (IMG submission 34971) | reverse complement strand
GCATCGACGATCTTGTTCACTGTGTCTGCAAGCCCTTCCCTGATCTCTTCGGAGGATATTTTCATCGAAACAGGATAGCCTGTGATCAGATCGCGTCCGCGAACTTCCATGGTCAGCTCATCCTCAAGCGGAAATGCCGAGCCGATCTTCATTTTTATTCTTTCTGCGGTTGATTCCCCAATATAAAGATTGTGCTTCCTTCGAAGATACGCAACGATTGCCTCGTCCATCTCATCGCCGCCGATCCGAATCGAATTATGGTCAACAATATGAGAAAGAGATATGATGGCTATCTCTGTGGTTCCCCCGCCAATATCGATGATCATGTTGCCATACGGCTCATGAACCGGCAAACCTACACCTATCGCTGAAGCAAGAGGTTCCGAAACAAGATATACTGTTCTCGCACCTGCATGTTCTGCCGATTCTTTGACTGCGCGCTTTTCAACTTCTGTAATACCTGAGGGAACTGCAACGATCACCCTGGGTCTTATCAAAAACTTCTTTTGTTGTGATTGAAGAATAAGGTGGCGTAGCATTGTTTCCGTGATCTCAAAATTAGCGATCACTCCGTCCTTCATGGGCTTGATCGCCCTGATCTCTTCAGGTGTCTTGCCCAGCATCTCTTTTGCTTTATTTCCAATTGCTATGACCTTTTTGGATTCAGTCTCCACGGCAACTACTGAAGGTTCGTTGACAACAACCCCATGCCCTTTCAGATAGACAAGCGTATTTGCTGTACCCAGATCAATCGCCACATCGTTCGTTAACCAATTTAAAATAAAATCCCAAAACATTGATACTCCTTAAAAAACTTCATCGCGTTTATTTATTAGTTCATAATCTATAATTGTGAATTCTTTTTCATGAATTGAAAAGACAATATTTATACTTGTGTTCTCCGGTTCTTCGGGAATGTTCCGGAAGCTCTTTTCTCGAAGCTCTTTGATTGTTACATCAATCATCAGATAAACAAGCGGAGGATTTCCTTCTCCAAAAGGTGCAAATATTCGATGTATCTCTCTTAGTCTATTGACATCGAACTGGTCTTCGTCAAGCACATAATCTATGTATATTTTCTTTGATTCCTTTTGAAGTTTTTGAATATTTTTATATTGTTCTTCTGCCAGCACCTCCAGTTTATCATGGAGCTTAGAATAAGATTTTGCGTGGCAGGTAAATCCTGCGGCTTCTTTGTGTCCACCGTATTGTATTAGATAGGGTTCGATCTTTTTCAGGCAGTCAAGCCAGTTGAAGCCTGATGGTGCGCGTGCTTCAGCAGTAAGAATATCATCTTCCCATTTTGTGAGTACCAGGCTGGGTATCCGATATGTGTCTGTTATGTAGGACGTTGCAATTCCAAGATATTTTACTGATATTTCTCCTTTGGAATCGTAATATTCAAAACAGTGGTTCCCTCTTTTCTTGTACTCGTTTTCCATGATATCTCTGATCTTTTGTGCTTCCTCTTTGTTGTCATGGACACGTTTTTTAAGAATCGAATATATTTCTTTGATCTCGCTTATCTTTTGTGATAGCAGGATATCGACGCCAAGGTGCTTTCCATTTTCTTCCCTGCCCAATGTAAGCAAAAGAATGAGCTGTGCTACTGCTTTTTCCCTGAGCAATCCGCGTGTTTCATCTGCATAAAAATGAAAAAATGGATTTTCTGACTGTTCAAAATTATAAAAAAGGTGCTTCGCATATATTCTATTATCGTCAACAAGCCTCATTCTGTCTGCAATAGTGCCAAGCCCCACAAGCAATGGATACACCGGCTCTGTTGGAATGTCTGTTATTTGAGACAACACTTTGACCACATTCATCACCACGCCAACTCCAGCAAGGTATTTAAATGGAAATCGATCGTTTTTTTTATGTGGATCCACGATAGCTGATGCCTGGGGATGCTCCTTCATTATTTTATGGTGATCAATGACGATCGTTTTTATTCCGTGCCTTCGAAGACGTGCTATTGAACCAACTTCTGAAACACCAATATCAACGGTAATCACTCTTTTGGTGCCGTCTTCCAAAACCTTCTGAATAAACTTCTCTCGCAGACCAAACTTCTCAAATTCTCTATCGGGTATATAATAGGAAACATTCTTTGCGCCAAGTTTTGATAAAAATGTATACAGCACAACCGTGCTTGTGATTCCGTCTACATCATCATGCCCGAAAATTGTGATCTTATCTCCGTCATGAATATTTGCTAATATCTTTCTTGCTGCTTTTCGCGAACCGCTTAAAAGTTTCGGGTCATTGCACTTGTCCAGGGTCGGGTGCAAGAATTTATCTACATTCTTGATCTCTCTGCCCCGAACAACTGTTGAGACAATATCTTCTGTCTGATGATTACGGAGAAACCAATTCTCTTTCAATTTTTCTTAGTTCCAGTATTCTTTATATTTCGGGTCTAATTTTGGTATTTCTTTATCCTTTTTAAACTCTTTTGGATTTCTCCACCAATCCGTTGAGGAAAATCCAAAGGAGATACGGAAAAACTCATCTTGATAGATATTTTTATCCACAGAGCCACGAGTACCGTATGCAAGTGACACACTTAGTCTACCCTGATTTAGAAGCATTATAGGTATGTCGAATCCTGCAGTTATTGCCATTTCATCAATATAATTGCTGCCGTATTTGCAGGAAAGCTGTCTATAATAGCCCCCTATTCGGGTGGGTGTCTTCCAGAAGAAATCCTTTTTCGGTGTGTATGAAATTCCAAGTGAAACCATATTTGTGTTTCTGCCATTCATTGTTTCAACATTTGTATTTTTCCAGAAAGTATAACGTAAATCCGTCTCTGCATAAAGATAATCTGTCACTTCCACACCTGCTCCAAAACCCATCTGCATTGGGATATCATATTTTGAAGTAGTACTGGTAATATAATCATAACTTGAATTGTTGTAATACTCGATCTTGTATGTATCTACTGAATGCAATTTTGCTTTGGTGTGTACAAAGCCGCCAAAAGAGAAAGCTTTATAGGGAAAAGTAAATCCTGCTGAGAAGTTCACTCCGTCCATAAGATGTTCCTTTATCTCTCTTGTGTCGATCAGGTCGCCATCAGAATAATCTATATACAGGTCTTCTGTTCGGTTACCAAAGATATAATTCATAGTGATGCCAAGTCCAAAAACACCGATTCTCTTTGCAAGAGCAAAGCCAAGTTGATTGAGAGAGCCAAATTTTTTATCTTCTACGAGATAATCTCCGACCAGGCTTGCTGTGTCTTGAAAAGCAGTATTGAGTCCGAAATAGTACTTTTCAAGAAAAGTTAAACCAAGAATCGTTCCTTTTGCAACGGGGACATACATTGCAGCATACGGCACGCTTGAAACTTTGTTCGTATATGATTCATTTGAATCTCTAAAAACTGTATATCCAAAATCTGTCTGTGTTGAGAAATTTGCTTTATTTACAGTTGTGAGAAGAGCTGGATTTATTATTGAGAAATTCTTTCTGAATATCGAACTGATTCCTGTAAATCCCATGCCAGATCCAAAATTGTCCGAACCAAAATGCTCTTCGACAAATCCATTTGGAGAAAACATGGACGCACTGAACAAGGGAGTTATTAAGCAACAAAACAGAAGACATATTATAATTTTTCTAAAAAACATAGTACCTCATTTATTCTAAAACTGGCTTTGTATAAATAATGTGAAGTGCAGGTGTGCTGTTTTCAAATAATTCTACGAAAGAATAATCCTTATTTTCGTGGTTTGATACTATTGCTATAAAGGAATTGGACAGGTCACCCCTGATCATACCTTCAAGGATCGGTGTAATATTTACGGTTGAAAGAGAATCTCCTTCCTTGAAATAGGAAGACGGAGTTGATGAAATATACGTACATTCATCAGTTTGAGTATCGGAAACATAATAAGGAATTATTGTAATGTAATCATCATCCACATAAGAATTTTCTACCATAAAGGTATCTATCTGGATTTCAGCTAAATTCATACTGATCCGCTCAAGTTGATCAAGTGTAATCCCAAGCTGAGTATATATAGAGTCCACATGTACCTCCATAACAAGCCGCGATGGAGGAAGATTCGCAAAGATCATTTTACCGGGATTATAATTCTTTTGCAAGTTTTCATCGAACCCGATAAAAGTATCTTTTGTTGTAGCGAACAGAAGAGTATCTCTCTTCCCTGTTTCATCACCGACAGCAACTATCTTGAGCTTCGCACCTCTATCACTCGAATTGAATGTATAGAATTCTGCAAAATTCTCTATAGCATCAGGGGCATCGAGAAGTATGCCGTAGTTTAGAGAATCATTAATGATCCAATCCTCAACTATAGAAGGATCGATTGGGATGTAGAATGAATCTGCTTCAGAGACAAATTCAACAGGTGTGGGAAAATCTTCAAATTCTGTTCCAATCGTATCCCAAGTTGCAGAACCAACTGCCCACTCGACAAGCAGCTTGTACACATGGATATCAATAGTAGGTTGAAACTGTGATTTTCTTTCAAACAGAATTTCACAGCTTTCAAAAGAGGTAGAATCCAGCCAGGTTGTATCCGGAAGTGTACCAAATCTCATGAGTGATCTGGTTTTCACTCCATTAAAGTTACCTACCAGCATGATAGAGTTTGATGAGTATATCCCAATCGTATCAGTAAATGATCTTTCTAAAGTGATTGCATGAGAAATAGTATCTGATACTACCACAACGTCCTGATCGTATCCCATATAATTATTTTTCTGTGTACATGAGAGAACAACGATCAAAAAGACAAGCAAAATTAAGGAAATAAACTTATTCATATTAAAACCTTTTCTTATCTAAAATAACATAAATAAATGAGTAGTCTTCATAGGCATAGTGAATTTGTGGATAACACAGCTGATTGCCCGAAAATACTATCATCAGCATTATAAAATCCTGAGGATGGAATTGTTGATAAATTTGATATATCCACAATCAACGTCGCAGAGCTNGGAATTTTTAGCATAAGCCGAGGTTTATGCACAGCCTTGCACATGGAATGTGGATTATAAGTTGAATAATTACATTTCATATTTTATTGGATTATATTTTCTGTGATTTCGTTTATTTTTCTTTTGAGATTATTGTCAGTATCTAATTTTTGAGAGATGATCTTTTTTGCGTGTATAATCGTCGTGTGATCTTTTTTATTATAATGATTGGCAATCTCCAGTAAAGATATATGCGGAATGAGTTTTGCAGAAAGGTACATTGCGATCTGGCGAGGAAATGCGATCTCTTTTTTTCGAGTGGGTTCTTTTATCTGGTTTTTCCCGATCTCAAAATATTTTGCTACTTCTTCCTGTATGATATCGAGCGTGACAGGTCGTTTGCGATTTGCCATCATATCTTCGAGAATTTGCTTCACATCAGCCATTTCGATCTGGTGGGGTTTTACTTTTTTATATGATGAGAATGCAAGAATTTTTATAAGAGAACCTTCGAGTTGCCGAATGTTGTCGTCAAAATTTTCTGCAATGAATTCAAGGACTTCCGGTTTTAAGGTGATATTTTCTTCATCACATTTCTGTCGCAGTATTGCTACGCGGGTTTCGTAATTTGGGCGCTTTATATCTGCAAGAAGTCCCCACTCAAATCTTGAAATAAGCCTGTCTTGCAATTTTTTTATCTCTTTTGGAGGACGATCACTTGTAAGAATGATCTGTTTTTTTGCATTATAAAGTGTATTAAATGTGTGGAAGAATTCCTCCTGGCTCCCTTCCTTTCCAGCAAGAAATTGGATATCATCAATCATAAGGATGTCATAGGTTCTGAACTTCTTTCTGAAATTTATCGTAGTATTTGCCTGGATTGCAGAGATCATTTCGTTCGTGAAGTCTTCAGTTGGTGTATAAAGAACGCGTTTGTTGATCTTGTTCTGAATTAAGTAGTTTCCAACTGCCTGCATGAGGTGAGTTTTGCCAAGCCCAACACCGCCGTATATAAAAAGAGGATTGTATATTTTACCGGGTTTATCTGCAACAGCCTGAGCAGCAGAAATAGCGAAGTGGTTATTATCCCCAACGACAAACCGCTCAAAGGTATATCTGGGATTGAGACCGTTATCTCTTGAAGAATCCAGCTGATTTTTTTTCGAAAAGGAGTAATTGCTCGGAGTTTCTGAAGCAGAGCCGATGAAATCAACAGTTATTTTTTCAGCAGTGAGGTTGTATGCGATCTCTTCAATAAATGATTTATAGTGTTGGTCCAGCCAGTCTGCAAAAAATTTTGTTGGAGCTTTTACTGTGAGAGTATTATCAACAAAGCTGAACTCTTTTGTTTTATCAAACCAGGTAGAAAAGGTTTGAGGATCAACCTGATCTTTTATCTCATCAAGAACCTGTTTCCACAAACCTAATGATCCGGCCATAGACAGTTATCAACCTTTTATATTACTGAATATCAGGGAGATACGAAATCCAACGCAATGTTATCCACAGACTTATCAACAATTTGCAAATACGTGTAATTTCCAATTATTCAGGAGGATACAAGAAAAACAAGCATCCTGAAATTTTGGTTATCCACATTTTGGTGTATTTCGAACCCTGAAATTTTTTTTCAAAAAAGGCTGATTGAAATAACTCCTGTCAACAAAAAGTTCCCTCTCAGCTAATATTAAATCATTCTTTTAGAGATTCTTAATATTTCTATATGAGTTACTATAAGATAATATATAAGTTATCATAATTATTTATACCTCTTCATGGAGTGAGTAAAACTTGACATTAGCAAGGAGCAAACTGTAAATTAACATAAGAAAAATATTAATAATTTTTAAATAAAATGAGTAACAAAAAAAGCTGGCATATCCTCATTACGAGCAATTCTGCGACGGGAGTGAAAGACCTTCACATATCAAAACCATTGATTCTATTCCTTGTGATTTTTGTATCTGTTTTTGTTATTGCTACAGGAGTAGTAACTTATTTTTTTGTTACCAGCGAAGTTGACAGACACCAGCTGCGAGAACTCCAGGCACATAACATCAAACTCAAAAACGAGATGACGAGAATAAATTCCTTGCTTGACACTATGCAATTTGAGCTTGAGAATGTTCAGGATAGAGATAAAGAAGTGCGAGAACTCGAGGGATTGCGCCCTATTGACGACGACATTCGCCAAATGGGTGTTGGTGGTATTCAATATTTTGATTCCACATTTTTCTCTATGGACAAAGAGCTTTTCGATGTCCACAACAATGTTCTTAACAAAATTGACGCTTTCGCACGACAGATTGACCTTGAAGAGTCCAGCTTTGCCGAGATCTCAAAATATCTCACAGTAAAGAATACGATCTATAACCATACCCCATCCATCAAACCGACGTATGGACGGATTTCGGAAGGATATGGATACCGAGTTCATCCAATCTATAATGTGAAGCATTTCCATCACGGAGTTGACATTGCAAACAAAGAGGGTTCTGTCATCTACGCAGCCGCGGACGGACGAGTTGCCGATAAAGGATATCACGAAGATTACGGATACTATTTACTGATCGATCACGGTTATGGCTATAAAACATTCTATGGGCATTTCAGGAAGAGATTTGTAGAGATAGGGCAGGAAGTAACAAAATATCAAATAATAGGAGAAATGGGCTCGACCGGCACATCAACAGGATCCCATCTTCATTACGAGGTGCGGTTCTACGGTAAGAGCACCAACCCGATAAATTATTTCAACAAAAAGAAATCTACGATATACGTAGATAAAAGATATCTTTCATAACGATTTTTCGTATCTTGAAAAAAGCATTTATTTTCTGTAATAATAATTATATTAATTTTTCAATGGACTTTGCTTTGGACGGCACGATCATAGCAGCGGATGGTGGAGCAAATTTTCTCCTTGAGAACAACATAATACCAGATGTGCTCATAGGAGATTTGGATTCTATTTCAGAGGCTTCTTTGGGGGAACTTAGAACAAGATCGGAAATCGTGCAGTTTCCCAAAGAAAAGGATAAAACAGACAGCGAGCTTTCGCTTGATTATTGTGTTGATGAACATTATGATTTCGTGACAATGGTCAATGCAGTGAATGGACGGCTGGAGCATTCACTGGCGAACATTTTCCTGATAGAAAATTTTGTGCAAAAAGGACTTTCGTTATATTTTATTAATAAAGAGAATGAAATATTTGTTCTTTATGGACCGGATGAGATGGAGCTGAGTAGCGAGAAAGGGGCAGAAATTTCTTTGTTCCCTCTTACAGAACAGGTTAAAACTGAGTTTATAAAGGGATTTAAATATCCCCTGCAGAATGAAACCCTGTACAGGAATCACACGCGAGGAATCAGCAATGTAGCAGTGAACGAGAAGCTTTCTTTAAAGATCTCATCGGGAATTTTATTAATAATAAGAGGAAGATAAATGGCAGAAATAAAGTTTGAAAAAGCATTAGAGAGACTTCAGGAAATCGTGGAAACTCTCGAAAATGGAAATATTGATATTGAAAAATCTCTTGAGTATTACGAGGAAGGTATCAATCTGATAAAGCAATGTTCGTCAAAATTGAAAAAGATCGAGAATAAGATCGCTTTGCTTAATGAGATAGACGAGGACGAGGACGTACAAGATGAATAAGACGAGTTGTAAAGGAGCAATCCAATGACCAAAATGATGCGACTGAAAAAGGATGTAAAAGAGAAACGGGAATTGGTCAATATCGTTATAGATCGTTTTTTACCAAGGAAAGATGAATATCCTAAGATAATTCACAAAGCGATGCGCTATACTCTGTTTGCGGGCGGCAAGCGCATCAGACCATATTTGACCATCACAACCTACCAGCTTTTCGGGCACATGGACAAGAAGATACTACCCGTTGCAGCAGCAATAGAGCTGATTCATACTTATTCGCTTATTCATGACGACCTTCCGGATATTGACGATGACGATCTGCGAAGAGGAAAATCATCAAACCATGTAGAATTCGGACAGGATATTGCCCTCCTTGCAGGGGATGCCTTGATAATGGAGGCGTTTCGTCTGATGCTCCAGATGGATGTAAAACCGAAATTTAAAGCTCAAATGATTTCAGAATTTACCGAGATAACCGGTAGCAAAGGCTTGATAGCAGGGCAAGTTGTGGACATTCTGAGCGAAGGCAAAAAAGTAAATGCCGAAACTCTCGACTACATACATATGAATAAAACTGCCAAGCTGATCTGTATGGCAATCCGATTCGGTGCAATTATGGGCGAAGCAAGCGAAGACGATCTCATTCGGATTACAGAATTCGGACAAACTCTCGGATTGCTCTTTCAGATTGTGGACGATATTCTCGATGTCGAAGGAACGACCAAAAAGATGGGAAAGAAATCCGGCAAGGATGTCAAGGTCGGAAAAGCAACCTATCCGAAGGTTTACGGGTTGGCAAAGGCAAAGGAAAAACGCGACGAGCTTATGCTCAAGGCGCAGAATATAATCACCTTTTACGGACCCAAAGCAGAATTTCTGAAGAAGATCTGTATCTATGTTGCGACTCGTGAATTTTGATGATCAAGATAAAATTCAAAAAACTCACACAAACAGCACACACGCCACAAAAAATGACAGAGCATTCCTCGGGTTATGATCTCTATGCCGATGTCGACGAACTCGGCATTCAGCCCAAGGACGCGGCACTGATATCCACAGGTATTTCACTGGAAATTCCTCCGGGTTATGAAGCTCAAGTTCGACCACGAAGCGGATTAGCTATCAAAAACAAGATCGGGATTTTGAATTCTCCCGGCACAATTGATGCAGATTATCGAGGAGAAGTTAAAGTAATACTGTTCAATTTTGGAAATGAGCCCTTTGTAGTAAAACGTGACATGCGGATTGCTCAAATGGTGTTTGCAAAAGTAGAGCATGCGGAATTAGAGGAAAGTACTTCTTTAGAAGAGACAGAACGAGACGATGGCGGATTTGGTCACACGGGATAATCAACAATGCCGGAAACCACACTGGACGACCTGCAATATGAAGACCTGCACCTGCGCCAGAATAAACGAGGTTACCGCAGCACAGAAGATTCGCTGATACTTTTATACACAATAATAAAAAAATTGGGATTTGATTACATAGGAAATGCCTTTGAATTCGGAACCGGGTCAGGCATCATTTCATTACTCCTTGCTGCAAAACTGAAAAATATTACAATCACAGCAATAGAAATACAGGAATCCCTTTTTGAGCTCGCTAAAGAGAATATTATTCATGCCGGGCTGGAAGAAAGAATTGTTCTTGTGAAAGCAGATGGACGAAAAGTCAAAAATTATTTTAATCCCCAGAAATTTGATTGTGCTTTTTCAAATCCACCCTTTTTTCCAAGAGGAACAGGAAAAGCAAGTCCGTCCAAAGAAAAGCTCCATGCACGCCACGAAATGCTTTGTAAGATGGATGATGTGCTGAGCTGTTTTGCATTTGTACTAAAAGTTAATGGCTTGGGATTTCTCATTTATTCTGTGGAACGACTCGAAGAATTTCTTGAAAAAATGAGGTTACAGAAATATATGCAACTCTCACGCATTCAGTTTTTCAAAGACATAAAAAATTCTGTCGGAACATGGAAATCTTCACAAAACGAATCCAATTTATCTAAATGGGCGCAAAAGAGCAAATTATTTGTCGCGGAGATAAAGAAGCATTCATGAAAGGTTTTTTCAGACTATTTAGAAAACTCTATTCGGATTTAATAGGACATCTTATCATTATCTGGTTTCTGATCTTTCTCACTGCACTCGTGCTCCTGGCCATGTTCTATGCAGAAGATTTTTTTGAAGGAGTGCTGCATAGGGAGATTGTAAAATCATCGGTCATAGTGTATATCAATCCTCAGGCACAGACAGAAGACGTGATGATGAGTATTTTGTCATATCCGACGATAGAGAACCACAAACTTATTACAAGCATGGAGACCATTAACGAGCTTCAGAGAACCTATGGTTTGACAACACTTCCGCAGTGGGTGAATCCTGGGAAAATCCCCGATTTTGTGCATGCAAATCTTAACCCTTTGGAATTTTCAATAAAAAAATTCAACGCAATGATCGACTCACTCTCGGCGGATGAACGGATTCAGCAAATTGATTTTAACTCAGTAGAAGTCGCGCGGCTTGGCACGATACATTCCCTTTTCACAAGATTCAGGTGGGCGCCGCAAATTTTAGTTTTGATACTTTTCTGTTTTGTGCTCTTCCTCGTCAGACGGCTTATGCGCAGCAGGCAAAAAGAAAAGTGGAAACTCTGGAAAAGCATGAATATCAGGCCCATCTTTAAACTACCCCACCTCATACTGGAGTTTATTATCACGATCCTGGTTGTGAGTGGAATGTTCGAAGTGCTCATTCTTTTATTTGGAGAAGACCTGCTGCTTCTGTTCAATATCAATATCCTGAAGTTCAATGATGGCTGGAGGTCAGTGTGCGTGCTTCTAGGTCTTTATATGCTGATATCGCTCATAAATCTCCTCTTTAAAGACAAAGAAAAAACAAAGGTGGTTTTTAAGAAAAGTGGAAAAGTTTAAACACCAGATCCCAAACGCACTCACAATTTTCAGGATCATCCTGATACCGATTTTCATTTATTGTGCGCTCAATGACTTTTTTATACTCACCCTTATTGTATTTGTTGTTGCAGCCCTTACAGATACTTTTGACGGACTAATTGCACGCAAATTTGGCTATGTATCAAACTTCGGGAAAATTGTCGACCCTCTCGCAGATAAGCTGCTGGTTGCCTCGGCACTCATAATATTTTCATACTGGGGAATTGTTTTCTGGTGGCTCACAGCAATAATTTTATTGCGGGAAATATTTTTGACGATCTATCGCGAGCTATTGAAAAAGAAAGGTATTTTCCTAGCAGCGAACCAATATGGTAAAATAAAAACCACCACGCAGATGGTCACAATCATTGCAACTCTTGCATATAGAGCGATCCTGCCGAATATCGTAATCATTGACACCATACTGCTTATTTTGTATTTTTTGATCGCATTTTTAGCCTGGATGTCAGCAGTTATCTATATATTTCAGGTTCGGAAGGAGCGGCATGGGACGTAAATGTGTTTTGTTATTGGCGGTATGCGCCGTATTACTCGTCGCGGGATGTGATAATGGACCATCAGCACGAAAGAGCAGCACAGATCACAAGAAACCCCTTTCCTGGGGGCAGTCTCACCGCATCTTCACGTATGCAGATAACAAAGCGTGGGATTATGGGCAGCTTGAAATAAAGAAATCACTCGAACGGCAATTTTTTACGACAACAAACGAGGTGCTCTTTACTGTCGAAAGGCACGAAATTTCAAACATCCATACCTATTATAAATTTGCCAATCTGCTTTTTTTATGTGATGTCAGCTCAAAACAACCAGTATCCGAGTACGTTAAAGAGATAATTCCTGAGCAGGTTGCCANGATNGGNGATTCNCTTCCNGCAACCATGGTCGCAGCAAAAGATCTCTGGGCNCGNGANCAGCGCGTNATCTTTATACTGGGAAAAGATGTCGAACAATTGCTTCTCTATACTTTTGAAAACCTGAANCTNATTTTTGATATCTATGAAGGNGGAGAGATTGAGCGGATTACGGATGTGGTNTATAANCTCGGNCTNAACAANGAAGAGATNGNGTATGAGAANGAGCATTATCCNTGGTATATGGAGCTTCCCTCACAGTACAGAATTTTCAAAAGAGACGATCCGCATGATTTCGTGTCCTATCTCTGCAGGGTGAAAAATTATCCCGACAGGTTTCTGGGCGTGTACTGGGAACCAATGGAAGAGAATAATGTTTCAAAAGAATGGCTCTATCAGAAGCGGCTTGAAATCGGAGAAAAATATTACAGTGGCGACACGCTCATAAAAGACGATGTCCGGAAAGAGAATGCAGAATTTATTGGTTATTCGGCCTATAAATTATCCGGCAGATGGCAGAACATGGATAGCTTTACCGGCGGCACCTTTGCATGCTGGGGCTTCTATGACGAACAGCAGAAAATTGCATATATGATAGACAATGCCGTGTATTTCCCGGAAGGAGAAAAGCTGCGCGCATTGATCGGCCTGGTAATAATAAGCAACACCTTTAAAACTATAGACAAAAAATAAATCTACAGGAGGGCACCATGAGAAAACTCATTCTTGTTTCATTAACAGGCGTGATTGCTCTGTGTTTATTTGTAACAATCTTACAGGCACATGATATTAAGATCAACGAAATCCTTTACGATCCCGCAGGCGGAGATACAGGAAACGAATGGATCGAATTGTACAATAGTGGAGGAGAATCCATACCGCTTGAGGGCTGGCAGATTCAAAAAGCCGGGACAACATTCGAGGAATGTTTCACCTTTCCTGATTACATTATTTATCCCGGAGAATACCTTTTAATAGGAGAATCGCAGGTGCCGAACGCAGATCTGATCGGAAATCTTGCGTTTCAAAATGGCGGAACCGCCACAGACGGCGTGCGCATCATATCTGCAGAAGGAGACACGACCGATACGATCTTATATGATACTCCGAACTCCAACAACCTCCCGGGCGATGCACACGATCCGGGGATTTATTTTGCAGTAGACGCATCTTCCGGACACACACTCATTCGCTTTCCAAATGGACACGATACCGATAATTGCGAAGAGGATTTCTTCGAGTGTGAATATCCCACACCCGGTGCACCGAATGTGATGCCGCAGGATGTAATTTTGCAGAATCCATCTATACAACCATCCCACCCAGATAGCAACGACACAGTTTATCTGCAATTTTCCGCATACAATAATTCAGATATCCCAATCCAGGCAGACAGCTGTTCCTACAAAATATTTGTGAGCGGCATACTCGTTGCAGACAATATTATTGAAGCAGAGATTCCCAGCCACGGAACTCAAGAGATAGATGTTCAGCTTGGAATTTTTGATAATGGCCTTTATGAATATTATGTAGAACTAATCCTTTCCTCCGATACGACACCTTCAAATAATTCGTATGAATCTTCATTTCTTGTCGGAGAATCTCCGATAATTATTAATGAAATCATGTATATGGCAGGTACACCAAACGTAGAGTGGATCGAACTCTTCAATAATTCAGAAAACACATTCCCTGCTCTAAATTGGCATATCAAAGACGCAACGTCAGGATGGATCGCCGTGTCCACACAGAAAGATATATTGCCCTATTCATATCTTGTCATTACCGAGGACACGTCCGCAGTGAAAGAATATTATGAGTATGATATTACGCTTGTCCAAACAAATGATTGGGCTTCTTTGAATAATACAACACCTGACGAAGTCTATATCTCTGATAAATATTTCACAGAACTTAATTCAATGGGCTACGATCCATCCGAATTTTCCTGTCCGTACAATTTTTCCCTGGAACGTATCAATCCATACGAAAACATTCCCGATAATTGGGGTGTGTCCATAGATGGTCTTGGTGCAACACCGGGACTTGTGAACAGCATCACACCGAAGCAATATGATATTGCGGTAACTGCTCTGACGAAAAAGGAAAACGGAGAAAACCTGACATTAACGGGGAGATGCAAAAATGTTAGTTTCAACTTCATGTATGATATCGAATACATCTTCTTCGACGATCTGAACTGGAATGACCAATACGATGAAGGAGAAGCAATACGGGATGGATTTTTTGAACTCCCGACCGGCGACACAACGAGTTTTTCCTACACCTTTGAGCCGGAAACCGGTTATTATCAATATGGGTTCTATATTAATGATTCACAAGACATGGACATTTCCAATAATCTTTTACTAACAACCCACAACACACCAGGTTCTCATCCAATCTGTATAAACGAAATTCAAGCAGCGCCATCCGAAGAACAGCCGGAGTGGATCGAGCTGCTCAATATCTTCGATTTTCCGCTTGATATTTCAGGATGGTCGATCGCAGACGAAAGCGACACGCTTGTGATACAATCCTCACGAAACAGAGTTTCTCCAAATGAGTATCTTGTGATACTGCCGGATGAAGGCGATTCTCTTGCATTGAAAGCGCACTTTACATATCTGGATACACTGCCTAATTTTGTATTTGCATGGGAGTTGCCCTCCCTGAATAATGATAATGATATTCTTATGCTCCACGATGCAAACGGCTGTCTGATTGATAGTATACATTATTACAGCGACTGGAAGGAAATCGAAGATAACTCACTCGAACGGATCAATCCACATCTGCCGACAGAAAATGCTGATAACTGGGACAGCTCCGTAAACGCTCTTGGCGCGACTCCCGGCAAACAAAACAGCTTATATGTCGAGCACATTATTCCTGAAGTAGAACTCACAGTCACACCCAATCCGCTTTCTTACAGGGAGAAGAAATCCGTGCTCATAGAGTACAATCTGCCGGAACCTATCTCCAAGATAAACATCCGTATTTTTGATATGAAGGGGCGCATGATCCGTTGGCTCACAGACCAGCAATGGGTGGGTTCGCAGGGAACAATTATCTGGGACTGCAAGAACGAAAACGGAGATGTCGTACCAATCGGCATATACATTGTCCACATGGAAGGCGGAGGAAAGCAGAGTAACAAGATATATGAAAAAACAACTACGATGGTCATAGGAGAAAAATGAAATTCTTCAAAGGGATATTTTTGATAATTCTAATCACCGGATGCGCAATGATAACCAAAGGACCGGTTCAGGAAATTGAGTTTACCAGCAATACAGACAGTGTAACAGTGTATGTGGACGGCAAAGACATCGGACAAACACCGACATCAGAGAGTTTGTGGAAAATAAAGAAACATACTGCCACTTTTTTTCTCCCTGATGGACAGGAGCAAGAACACCAGCTTAAGACACATCCCAATAGAGATATCGTTAATAACGGCCTGCTTTTATTCGTAGACCCCTTTCTCGGAATTATTGGATTTGGCGTAGATTGGTTCGCGGGTTCAGGTCGATCTTTTGATGAACGCACCCTACGATTTGAGCATCTTAAGACAGGCATGCCAATAACAGTTGATATTACTGCAAAGATATTTAAACCAAAAGATTATGGAATATTATTTGGAGGAGCAGGAATTTTACCCATTATGTCAGATGAAGATAATGATAAGCTCGAAAAGACAATTCCATTTCCCGATGTCACCTTTGAAGTAATGAGATCATACCGCGGAAGGTATCATTTGGGTGCTGGAATTAACCTACAATACATTGATAGATTAAAGGCAGAGGAAGACAAGATTCTAAACAATGTTTTTCAACTCGCCGGATATGGTGTTTTTAAATTCTCCCCACTGAAAATTTTTGATAATATTCGTCCTTACATGGTAAACGAAATAGGGACTGGAGCATCATTCGGTAAGGATAACGGAAAAATTACAATGGGACTGTCACTCATTTATTTGGGAGGTGGATGGGGAATTGAATATAAAGAAAAAATATACGCAGAAATAATCGGGCAATTCCGACTATTTGATGTTATATGGGGAGAAGGTCTTGGTTTAGGAAATGTTAGGTATATATTTCGGGTTGGATTC
>JGI10211J34971_10002054_pt1 | contig 16547 bp, 16 predicted proteins | sample Etolagsediment_FD_34971 | JGI IMG/M metagenome (IMG submission 34971) | reverse complement strand
GCGGCAGCCGGTAAGGCGGCTGTTGGTGAATCCGGCAGGCCTGTGGCAGGCGGTTTGGGCTCAGTTATTTGTCCCAGTTGCGACAAGCAGCAAGCTGATGACGCGAAGGTTTGTATCAATTGCGGCATATACGTTCGCACCGGCAGACCAATTCTTACGGCTCGGGGTGCGGACGAGTATATGCTGTATGACCGCTCCCGCCGGATTGTAAGCCCCATCAGTTGGTTAGTGCCTCTTGGTGTTTATCCGGTGTTTTCCGAGGTGATGGGTAAACACAAACCTTATGCCACATGGGCTATAGCCGTCGTGACCATTGTGGTCAGTATATGGTTTCTGGGGTACAAGTGGTCGGGTTCAGGGCGAATGGGATCCCTGAAGAACCTTATGCTGTGGTCCGGCAATGTCGAACCGGATGGGAAGCGGATTCGGGCCCTCTACGAGTATACTAACTATGGCGACCGGCAGGTATTCGAAGCCAAGAAAGAGGCGCTGAAGGATACAGTGCCGGCAGAAGAGCTGGACCGGGCTGCTTTGAAAGAATTGACTCCGAAGGAGCGATGCTTCGGACAATACGCCCACGCGCAACTGATTAGTCACGCTTTTTTACACGGCAGTCTGCTTCACCTTGCGGGCAATATGTTGTTCTTGTTAATTTTTAGCTCACGGGTCAATTCGGTCATTGGAAACATTTTGACCCTGATTCTCTATCCATTGTTAGCCGTTGCGGCGGCCTTGACCCAGATGCAAATGGCCGTTCCACACCCACCGACTGCGATGTTAGGTGCATCCGGAGCAGTGATGGGCATGGCAGGTGTTTACTTGCTGCTTTTTCCTATTCACAGAATCTACATGACGGCATGGGCCCGGTGGGGTTTGATTGGGGGATTTCATCTTTCGTTCAAGGTCTTTGCCGTGCGGGGTTTTTGGGTGGTACTTTTCTACATTTTCTTCGATGTCGTAGCTGTCAGCCTGGCAGCTAAAACAAGTACCGCTCACTGGGCTCACATAGGTGGGCTCCTCTGGGGCATCGCAGGTGGGTTCGCCTTACTTGTAAGCAGAGTAGCTTATTCGAGAAGCGACGTGCTATCCTTGATTCTGGGCAAGTATGCCTGGCCGTTAGTTGGCAGCCCACACAGCCATAAGAAACATACCACACAACTCTGACATGGTTTCTGTAGTAATGTGAAGAGTTCTTAGTTGTCGGCCGGTTTACTGGCCTTGCCCCAGGATAATAAATCAGCGGTCGGAATTATTTCCTTTGCCTTCTTGCAGGTCGCCGAAATGCGCCCGGCCGGGAGGCAATCCGGCCTTTTGCTTTTCCTGTTTTGAGGTCATATTCAATGCTGTCAGCGAGGGCGCCATTCAGGAAACAAGGCACTTGCTCCGAGCCGGTAACGGTCATTAAGGACTTGGCGGCGTCGTAGAACAGCGAATCGCCTATGAAGTCATTGCCGCCGACCTCGCGGTAGGAAACCCCGCCCGTGGTTCTTAACGTGGCCAACTCGCTTCGGCCTGACGGTGTGTCTATGAATTCGGCCTCCATATGTGTGGTTGCTGCGTGAACAACCTGACCCCACTCGCCTTCGACGATAGGCAGATAATTTATATTCACAGATTTTGTTTTTCCATCGGCGGTGATTCGATTGGCACTTGTAAACCAACGCAATTTGTCAAAGCCTTCTATGAGAGCATAGCAAGGCCCTTGCAGGCTGATTTTTTTGTCGGCTTCTTTCTTATCCGGCGCCGGAGCATTCTCGTTGTTTATTTGTATATCACCGGGGCCTGTGGCGACGACAACCTCTTCGCCCGCATCGTAATCGATACGCCGGCATGTAAGCCTGACATGGTTTACGGCTATTTCGTCCGCCGAACGTACGGATTCGAGCCTCACTTTCCCGCCGATTACGGTTACATGGCGGATATTCGTAGAGCTTTCATCGGCCGTGTCCAGATCAACAATCAGCTTTTGTCCCCTGAAGGTGTTTTTCTGTAGATAAGCCGCCGTTTGACTTTGCCTCGTGCCGACAACGTTGCCGTTGAAGACAACACGATTCTGGTCTGCGAAAAATTCGGCATTTTCGGTAGCGGTTATTACAACGGGCACAGGCTCTACACGTGGGTCTGTATCGTTGGCGTCACTGACGTAGAACGTGAACTCCACCGGGCCGTCGGCTAAAGCGTCGCCCGTGGTCATATTGTAATCGATCTTTTTTGCGCCGAACCGGGTGGGCGGCTCACCGCTTTGACCGTTAATAGGTGTCGGAGTCCAACCGCCTGTATTATCTATTGTCTCAGGATGATTTTTGCCGGTTGTGTCATTTGCCGGGAGTGCGTCGGTGCTCAGAATCGAACTCGCAGGTTTTATAAGTATCCCGCCTTTACATCTAACGAAAACATCCACGGCGTCATCATCTGCCGCCTCTGTGCTGGCAGGTTCCGGCACCGAATGGGCAGGGTGTCCCCTGGAGTCGTCCGTCGCCAAAATAGCGGTTTTTGCCTCCGTCTTTACCGGCGCCGATTCAGCTGCAACTTCTTTTGCCTCGGTGGCTTGGCCTGTTACTGCGTCTTTCTTCGCCGGCTGCTGGGACAATAATATATTCTTGATGGCAACTTCATCTGCGCCTGTCACGACTATCCGCTGCCCGTATGTGATGACTACATCGTCGTTGAATCGACATTCGTAGTAATCATTTTTCTCGGATTCGGACGAACCGATTGTGGCAATTGGTGTATCATCGACACGGCCTTTTTGCATATCCGGCGACCGGGACGGTTGGGCAATAGCTGCAGTGCCCAAAGATTGTTCTGCTGGTAAGGTGATTGGGCCGGCTTTGGCGACTGTAGAAGCCGATGGGGATTGTGGTAACTCTGGTGATGGCTCGGACGATGATAAGGTTGAAACATTCTTCAGGTGCAGATAATCCAAATCGATGATTCTAAGGTATTCAACACGGTCCAGCGCATTGTTATATATCAGGAGCATCCCCTTGCCTTCCATTTTACCGTCTTCGGAAATTATTGTAACAGGCCCGTCTGTCTTAAATTCGGAACGCTCACTGTCGTAGAACAGGTCGTCAAGGTATATGGTGCTTTCTGCCGGCCCGTCCGCGTCCACAGGGTGAATGCGGATTTTTACGTTGTCGATAAGGTGGGCATCGGTTGGGCTGGGATTGCCGGCAACGGTTTCAACCTGGCAGGTGCCGCGGTCGGAGACAATTTCGTAGCGAACATCTTGTTGATAGACATTCATGTAGGGTTCTTGAAGTTTCCATTTTTCGCTGCCCTCGTCCGGGTTGAGCAGTTTCTCAAATCCAAAGACACGTTTGACGTCTTTGTTTTCATCGAGAACGGTGTATTGCGCCCGCTCGACTGCGCCCACTGCGGCGCCGCCGATCTTTGCGGATTGGTCGTCAAAATCAGGGACTTCGATATCGACCGTGTCCTGCCGGTCTTGTTGAATCTCAATCTCAGGCGTGTCGACGAGTTGATTGTACGACAGGTACACCCCAAAGACAACTGCAACAGCAATCAACCATACCAGAAATTTTCTCTGTTTTAACATGATATTATTACTATGGCTTTAGACTAAATACCGCTGCATGAGCTCATCCCATTTGCCCGTGGCCTTCAAGATGTATTCGACGACCTCCCGCACGGCGCCGCAGCCGCCCGGCCGAGTCGTTACATAATCAGCCGCTTCTTTCAATTCGTCAACGGCGTTTGCAACAGCAACGCTGAAACCTGCACGCCTCACTAAGGGCAGGTCAAGCAGGTCATCGCCGACATAAGCAATCTGGTTGGCCGTCAGCCCGGTTTCGGCCAGCAGCGATTCGAATGCGGGCAGCTTCTCTTTGCATCCCTGAAACACATGTTCGATGTTAAGCTGGTGGGCACGGGTCGTTGTGGCACGTGATTCCTTTCCGCTTATAATGGCACAGGACAGTCCCGCTCTGTGCCACAGCTTTATGCCATGGCCGTCGAGATAGCTGAACCTTTTGCTTTCAGTGCCGTCGGCGTTGATTATTATCGTGCCGTCGGTGAACACACCGTCAACATCCATTATGAGCATCTTTATTTGAGCCGGTTCCACTTTTCGTTTGTCGGGCATGAGCACTATCTGTTCAGCGAACAATTTTTATCGCGACAACATCCTGGACGTCGATTAGGCCTATGGGTTTGTCTTGGCCGTTCACAACAGGAAGTTCGTCAATCCTGTATCTGTGGAAAATCGCCATTGCTTCGGCAGCGAGAGTATCCTCGCTGACGCGTTTGCAGCCGGCTGTCATGATGTCGGATGTTTTGCAGTTGAAAACCTTTGTGCCGAGCCTCACCATCGCACGCCGCAGGTCGGCATCGGTTATTATACCTGACAGTTTTCCATCGGCGTCAACGACCATCACGGCGCCTCGGCGTTTCAGGCCGGTTGTTTTATCTAACATTTGCTTTATTGTGTCGCTGGTCCGCGCTAATGGGAGCTCTTCGCCGCGTTTGAACATCATTGATTGACCAACGGTGATTAACTTCGCGCCTAATGCCCCGCCGGGGTGAAATCTGGCGTAGTCGGCCGCGCTGAATTTGCGGGCTTTCATCACGGTAAAGGCAATCGCATCGCCCAATGCAAGCATGCAGGTCGTCGAGACGCTCGGCGCGATACCGAGAGGGCAGACTTCGGCAAATTGCCCTATGCACAGAACCACGTCGCTGTGTTTTGCCAGGCGTGACTCTTCGTCACCGGTGATGGCTATGAGTTTGATTTGTCGCTGCTTCATTGGATTTATAAGTCGAATGATTTCGTCGGTTTCGCCGCTGTAACTCAGAGCTAAAACCACATCGTTTTGCTGCACCCGGCCAAGGTCGCCGTGCACCGCTTCAGCCGAATGGAGAAAATGACTGGGTGTGCCGGTCGAGGCTAACGTGGCGCTGATTTTTTCCCCGATTATACCCGCTTTGCCGATACCGGTAACGATGACCGAGCCGGTGGTGCGGTAGATTATTTCCACCGCGGCGGCGAAAGAGTCTTCTATAATACAGGCCATTGATTTTATGGCACCTGCTTCGCTCTCTATAACACTTCTGGCGTAATCAAGGTCGAAATCCACTTATAGCGGCTCCTTTTATTGCGTGATTGTAAAACATTAACCTTTAATTATGAGCTGTCGCCGTTAAATAGTCAATAACCAATTGCCCGGCTCTAAAACTTTACCGCACTTCCCCGCTCATTATAGCAGGTTATATCGTAGCTTCCGCCGACGCAATTCGGATCTGCGTTAATAATGACCTGTTTGTCGCATTCCGCTTCGAGTTGCATGATTACGGCACGTTTTTGGTTCTGGAGAAACCCTTCGACCTCCGGCGAGACCGACAGCTCGATTCTTTTAATGTCGTCTCTGGCGGCGGCAAGAAACAACAACCTCATAATCTCAATTGAGTGTGATTCGAAGCTTTTAATAACACCTGAGCCGCCGCAGTGCGGGCATTTAAGATACGTGCTTGACTGCAGCGATGGACGCATCCGCTGTCTCGTGAGTTCGATAAGTCCGAACGCACTCATTCTCAGCATCCTCGAACGTGCACGGTCCTTCTTAAGCGCTTCTCGGAATGTTCTTTCGACCTCTTTTCTGTGTTTATTATCGCGCATGTCTATGAAATCACAAATGATTAAGCCGCCCATATCCCTTAGTTTGAGCTGCCGAACGATTTCTTTGGCCGCTTCAGCATTGATTTTGTACGCGGTCTTCTCGGCGCTGTCGTGCCTGCGGTATTTGCCGCTGTTGACGTCGATGGAAACGAGAGCTTCTGTCTGCTCTATTACGATGTAGCCTCCGCTTCTAAGCTCGACTCGGCTGGACTGAATCTTGCTGATTTCCTTTTCAATCCCGTATTTGTGGAACAGCGGGGTCTTGCCTTCGTAGTATGTAGCTCTTTTTCTGAATCTTGGCTGAACAATGCCTAAGAAGTCTCTTATCCTTTTTGTGACCGGTCCGCTGTCACATACAATCTTGCTGATTTTGCTGTTGAATATATCTCGAATGGTTCTTATAACCAGATCGGACTCCTGGTATATCGTAGTTGGGGCGGCATCAGTATCTATCCTTTTGCGAATTGCGCTCCATAGTCTGTTAAGGTAAGCAACGTCGTTTTGGAGTTCTCTTTTGGTGGCTCCGGCCGCCGCGGTTCGTATGATAAGCCCCGAGCCCTTGGGAATGTCGAATTGCTCAATGATTTTGCGCAGTCTCTTACGCTCATCTTCATCTTCGATTTTCTGCGATACCCCCGTCCGGTGCATCCACGGCATCAGAACTACGTACCTGCCCGGCATGGAAATATACGTGCTCAGCGTAGGCCCCTTCGTATCTATTCCTTCTTTTGTTACCTGAATGACCACTTCTCGGCCTTTCTTAAAGCATTTCTGGATTGGCGGTCTCTGGCTCATCGCTTTTCTTCGGCCGATTTTCCCGGCAGAGCCGTCCTTACCTGTAAAGTACTTGGGGTGCACATCACTGATGTGCAGAAAGCCGTTTTTGGGCAGTCCAAAATCGATAAAAGCGGCCTGTATGCTGGGCTCAATATTTACTATTCTACCTTTGTAGACATTTCCAACGTGGCTGGTAAGGCTTGCTCTTTCCATGTAAAGCTCGTCCAAAGAACCGTTGTCGATAACCGCCACCCTGCACTCTTCGCCCTCGGCGACGTTTATAAGCATTTCTCTTGACATAATTATTCCCTGACGACTATCCCCTAAAAACTAATTTTGTTTCCACTGTACTGTTTTTCTTTTGACCGGCCCTGCAAGTCTCGAAAAATCTATCTGTAAAAGCTGTAGAATTTCATCGATTCGCACTGAGCCGGCCGGTGTAATATTGCATTTTACAACCAATACGTTTTCTTCGCACTCGACGGAATCTATATAACCGCTAACATCTATTTTCCGAAAAGGTCTGTTTTTATCAGCCCGACGTTCAACAACAACTCGGCCACCTGCCGCAAGAGCCCGGCGCAGACTGTCGAGATTGGCCTTGATTTTTTCATCACCGGCCAAACCGGTTAAAGAAAAGACATAGACCGCTGATACAGGCTGGAAGGAAGTTTTTCGTTCCACAAGGGCGATACTTATTACTTCACAACCCTGCGGCAGTTGGCGGCGGATTTGTTCTTTCAGTCGCTCCTGGTCCAGGCAAGGCTCATCGCCGACCATCGAGGCATAAAGTAACTCGTCATCTGACTGCACCCCGACGCTTCGCGGCAAAGGTAAAGACATCCTGGGCCGCGGGTTAAAGCCCTCGCTGTAACAAACCTCTACCCCCCCACGCGCCAGGGCACGTTGAAACATGACCACCGTTTCAAGGTGCGACAGAAACCTCAAATTACCCATGATTTTAAATTTCACTACTAAAGTCTTTTCCATTTACTCGATAGTTCGTTGTTCGTAGTTCCGCCGTTAGGCGTCCTGCGGAGTAGTTGGTAGACAGGAATCCGATTTTACAGGTTTTCTTGCCTTTCTACAAACTCTGAACTACAAACTCCTTAAAATGCCTCCGGCAGAATCCTTATCGCCGCATCCCGAATGTAGTTTTTAATCTGCCTTTGAGAATCCATCGTCACAACTTTCCTGGCAAGATGATTACATTCTTCAATCGTAACCGAGCGTATAACCTGTTTTATCTCCGGAATCATAGGCGGAGCCAACGATAGAGTTCTGACGCCCATTCCCAGAATCAGCATAATGTATTCCGGGTCGGAAGCGATCTCTCCGCATACGCTCAGGTCGATCTTGGCCTTGTTCGCGTCATGAATAACGCTTCGAAGAAGCCACAGCACCGCCGGGTCCGCCGCCGAATATAAAGTCGAGACGTGCTCATTAGCACGGTCCACAGCCAAAGTGTATTGTATCAGGTCATTGGTCCCGATGCTGAAAAAATCACAGTCCGCCGCTAACAGTGATGCTGTCAGGGCCGCACTTGGGGTCTCGATCATTATTCCGACCGCAACCTCCGGATTGTACCCCACGCCGTATTCGTCGAGGTCTTCCATTACGTCGCGAAGTATCAATTTCGCCTGTCGCAGTTCCTGAAGATTACTTATCAGAGGGAACATTATCCTGACGTCGCCCAGGGCCGAGACCCGCAGAATCGCGCGGAGCTGGTTCTTAAACATCGTGAGGTTCTGCAGACAAAATCTGATAGAACGCAATCCGAGAACGGGATTGGTTTCCACAGCATAACGACCGCTGTGGGGATATTTGTCGGCTCCCAGGTCCATAGTTCTTATCACTACCGGCTTTCCTTCAAAAGTGCGCACGGCATGGGCGTAAGCTTCGTAGTGGTCTTCTTCAGTGGGCTCGCTGTCACTGTACAGATATAAAAACTCGGTACGATAAAGTCCTATGCCCTCTCCACCCTTCTCCTTGACCATCTCGGCCTCATCCTGAAATTCGATATTGCCTAAAAGAGTTATCGCAACACCATCTCTTGTAACAGCCGGTTTGTCTCTTAATGTATAAAGTTCATGCTCTAATCGCGCCAGTTCAGTGGCGTGTTGGCGATGCTGAGCGAGAGTTTCTTCGTCGGGGTCTATGACAACGATTCCACGGTTGCCGTCGATGATAACGGTGCTGTCAACGTTGATATTTGACATTAAGTCCTCAAGAGCAACAACGGCAGGGATTCCCAAAGACCTTGCGACGATGGCCGTGTGGCTTGTTCTGCCGCCGGCTTCCGTGGCAAATCCTTTTATAAAGGTCTTGTTAAAGCCGGCTGTCTGGGTCGGACTCAGGTCGTGCGCCACGATAACCACTTCCTCTCTGAGGTGTTCGACGTCTTTCTGCACTTTGCCGAGAAGCTGAGTAAGCAGACGCCTTTCAATGTCGTAAATGTCGGCGGCACGTTCGCTGATGTATGCGTCGTCAATACCGGCAAAGTGCGAGGCGATCTCCCGCAATATCGTCGAAACTGCGTACTCAGCGGTTGTTAATTCGTTATGGACAAAATCGGTTATTCTTTTTCTAAAGCTTTTGTCGCGGAGGAATCGTAAATGCACTGCGAAGATGTCCTTTATGTTGCTTTCCTCAATGCTCCGGTCGGCCTCGAGGGCGGTCAATTTCTTGATGGCGCCGGCAAAAGCATCCCGCACGCGCTTTTCCTCTTTCGTCCGCTGCGAAGGCATAATAGACCTTCTCGGGATTCGATAGTCCTTCGAATCGATAACCATCGGCCTGGCAATGGCAATGCCCGGCGAAACAGCAATACCTTTTCTTATTTCCATCCTGACTTTCTATTCATTCCGACCGCCGCTACCGGCAGTGGCCGATTCATCAAACAAATTTTCCTCAACCAGCTCTTGCAGTGCCTTGATAGCCTCTTGTGCGTCAGGACCTTGGGCCTTGACCTTGAGCTTCGTTCCGCACGTGGCGGCTAACATGGTCATCTGCATGATACTTTTCGCATCCACGCAGGTATCATTATTGCTGACCTTAATATCACAGTCAAATCCACTCGCTACGTCAACAAACTGCATAGCCGGTCGCATATGAAGCCCGTCAGCGTTTTTGATTTCAATTTCTATCTCGTAAACCGGCTCTGCCAATCTGACATTTCTCCTGACCTCTGACTTCCGAGTATAAAGCCATTGTGACACTGGGCCCAATCCGGTCATTCAAAAGTGTTTTCATTAGTGTCAAATATAGCCTCTTTAATCTGTTCGGTGGTTTGGGCCTGCCGCAGGAAGCTTCTGAAATCATCCTTTTGCAAATTCCTAAAGATGTTCTCCATTGCCTGCAGGTGCTTGTCGGCGCTGTCGGCGGGACTGAGAAGCAGGATTACCGAATAAACGGGTTGTTTGTCGAGAGATGAAAAATCAATTCCTTCAGTGCTGCACCCTACCGCAGCGACAACCTGGCTGATAGCTGAGTGCTTGACATGGGGAACGGCGACGCCTTTGCCTATTCCTGTGCTTGCCTCGTTTTCTCTTTTAATCACCGCCTCGGTGATGTTCCCCGGTTTGGCGGTCCCGATTTTGCCGGCGTCGGCTAATGCCGAGACGAGCTCGGCGATTGCCCCGTCACGGTCGGATGCCTTCAATTGAGGTATTATCGCATCAAGGCAGACAAAATCCGAGAATCTCATACTTACTCCTGAAAACCAACAGGTCCAATGCCAACTTAATGAAAACCGGCCAATTGTCTATTCAAACCGGCTAAGATCGGCTCAAATAAATTCTTCCTCTTCGCCGGCCTCGACACCACTGACTTCTCTTTCCGCCACGGAGCTTATGTGTTTATTATTGCGCTGCTTTTCCTTTTTCCTTCTAAGCTGTCTTTCGAGTTTGCGCACCACCGAGTCAATGCAGGCGTACGTGTCTTCGCCCGTCTCTTTCGCCACAAAAACATTGCTGTGTTCCGCCCTGGCAATGATTTCCACACTGGGCTTACCGCCTTCGCTGCCTTCTATAATCACTTCAATCCGATTTATGCTGTTGTAGTACCTCGGCAGCTTCTTGGTCTTTTCCTGCGCATGGGCTTTAATTGCGTCGGTTATTTCAATGTGTTTGCCGGTGATAGTGAAAAGCATCTGTCTCTCCTTCCTTACATAAGCATAAGTTATTTTCTACTCTTATACGCCGTTATCCTCGTCTTTGTTCGTCATAGTCCGAAAGGCCTCGTGCTCCGCAGGCGTAATAACACCGCCGCTTATAGTGAATCTCAACGCCTCTTCAATGCTCATATCCAGCTCTATCGTCTCATCCTTTGGGGTCATAATTACATAGCCGGTAAAAGGCGTGGGCGAAGTGGGCACAAAGACCGTTAGAAACTCCTTTTCGCCGGAGCCGACTATTTTCTTCAGCCCCGTGCCCGTAACCATAGCAACCGACCACACACCTTTTCGCGGGTACTGTATGGCAACAACTTTATTGAACGACAATTTCTTTCGTGTCAGCATGAAATCCGTAATCTGCTTGATGTATGGATATATCTTCTTCACTACCGGGATATTCATCAGCGCCTTTTCGAACATTCGCCAGAGTGTCCTGCCCGCTACGCTGGCAAGAAAGGCCCCGATGAAAACAACACCAAGTAAGGCCAGTATGAAACCTGCAATCTGCCCCGGACCTGTAACCCAGTACTTCGATGCCACTGCCACTCTTGTTCCATATATAATGTCCGGGTCTTTTATTCTGGCTGTAAGTACCGCTTCGTTAGCTCGGAGCTCCGGCTCCCGTGCTTTGGCATATTCCTTTTTCTCGTCCTCACCAATCGGTGGATACCAATCAATCGTTGCCACAAGAAGACTGACCACACCACGGTTTATATGGTTGCTGATATTATTCTTAATAAATACGTAGCACTGGATAAAAATCCAGATAGTCAGAATTGTGGGCAGCAGCGCCGCCAGCCCCCTGAAAAAATAGGTCCTGAAGTTCTTAACACCCTGCATAACCTAAACCACACTCCTTTGCGTGTTAGTGTTGAATATCGTAATAATCACGTATTTACGTGATATTTTCTCAAGTAAACTCAGATTACGCTATACACACGGCAGTTTAATTCAAACTTTCTTGGGAGTCAACAAAAAAATCCACTTTTTCCTTCGGAAGATGTGCTCCCACAAGGTGAACCGCCAATCCCGGAATAGACCCAATCAACCATATCAGCCGCTGGCAAAGGGCCACTGCCAGCGCTTCTTTGCTGCTGACACCGGGCAGTTTCATAAACATTATCTTCAGCCAGCCCTCCATTATACCCACACCCCCAATGCTTATCGGCAATGATCCCAGAATCCACGAAAGTGGGAAAAAGACGAAATAATACTTTATATGAGCACCCATCCCCAGATTCCGCCCCAGAAGCCAGAATGCAATTACGCACGTACCTTGGCAAATAAACGTCAATCCAAGGGCGCAAACCAGCACAAAAGGTTTCCTCTGGTATAACCCCATGGCTGTAATGCCCTTCTTAAGAATCCGCACAGTTACTCTCCAGACCCGCTGCCAACATGCTGTCAGAACTTCACGCCCTCGCTGGGTTACCCAAACCGCGCAAAAACCGACACCGACAGCGATTGCCGCCCAGATGAATATCCACCTGTGCTCAACCAGATACCGTATTAAGCCACCGTTGGCCTCGGCCCCGGCCTGGCCTTCGGGCATATATCCGCCTTCCACCGGCACAAGCCAATAAGCGATGCTTGCTATCAGCAATGTACCTATCAATCCTACAATTCGGTCAACAAACACGGTAAGGGCCGCCCCAACACGTCTGTCGCCGTCCGTGTGCTTGGTGACGTACCACGCCCGCAACAAATCTCCTCCAATCGAACTCGGCAGGCAGTTATTATAAAACAAGCCCAATAAATGCAGCTTCATCCCCGCCCATATACTGATATCAACCGACTGTACCTTCAAAAGCAAACGCCATCGGAGCACAAAAAACGCCTGTCCCAGCCAATACAGGCCAAGAGCGGCCGCAAAGAGCCAAAGATTCAACCCTAACATGATGTCAGCCAACTCGCGGAGGTCTTCACCTCGAAATACCAGATACAGCGCCCCCGTCGCGACAAGGATACGCAATATAACCGATACATATCGCTTTTTTTCTTTCTTGCAGCTTTGTGCCAATGAACTTTCCTGAAAATACTTGTTTTAGAACATCATAACGGGTAAAATCTTTAATAGCAAGACGCTGACACAAATAAGGAGAATGCGAAAGTGAGTGCAAACGAAGATATCGAACAAGGCCTCGAATTTGCCCCAAAATTCGACGCCAACGGCCTCATAACCGCCATAGCCCAGGACGCCGAAACCGGCCAGGTACTGATGAAGGCCCAAATGAACGCAGAGGCCCTCGCCCTAACCATCAAAACCGGCCAGGCCGTCTATTTCAGCAGAACCCGGCAAAAACTCTGGAAAAAAGGTGAGCAAAGCGGCCACTTCCAGAAGGTCGAGCGGATTTTAGTCGATTGCGACCAGGATTGCTTGATACTGAAGGTCCGCGTCAGCGCCGGCCAGTGCCACGTCGGCTACCAGTCATGCTTCTACCGCGCCCTAAAAAAAGGCACCGACAAACAACTCGAATTCATCGCCGAAAAGGTTTACGACCCGAAGGAAGCCTACAAGAAAGATTGAGGAGCGTCTTTACGTTATATTTAGCCCCCACCGCTGGTGGGGGTTATATTCTGAAAATAACAAACGTTCACAACTTTCAAAATATTTACAACCGCATATTTAGCCTGCGGTTTTACCGCAGGTTCGGACTATTCAATAAGAATGGCCCGTACAAAAACGGCATCTACCATCCCAGATGTCTTCCACCATGCGTCCCAGTGCAGGGCCACTCACAGAACCAATCGTTCCAAACGTCCCGGCAGCCGTATCTTGGCCAGCGCGGACCCGAGCCAAAGCTAAATCCTATAGAAAGCCCGCTCCCGCGCCGCCACCGCGGACCCCAAAGCGATCGGCCGTAACGCCCCCTGCCGAAAGGCCGCCCTCTACCATAGTACGTACTGACGTACATACTCGGCCGCCGATGGTAACTTGAATATGATACCGGCCTCGGTTCGTAAGCTGGCACTTGCACCCACCGGCCTACTGCTTCCTCCGGACTTGGCGGCAGCGGCGCCGGCGTTCCATTATTTGGAATCCACGCATCCACTAATTGCTCGTACTCGTACAACGAACCTGCCCGATAACGGTAGGCAAAGCTTTCCGGCTGACACCCAATGGCAGCCAGGCCCACAACCACAATTACCGCAACCAACACCACCTGTTTCATTTTATAGTGCTACCAGTTGAATTTTCCTGTTTGCTCGCGGGTAAGAACCTTATCCAGGCGCGCCGGGAATCCCACTCGCGGGATTTTTTTACCCTTAAGGGTATGCTCACCCTCAAAAACACCTGTTAACATCATTATACCACTTCGGCCCCAAATAATCAATAGTTAATTATCATTTGACACGTTCCCCCCAGACAAACTTCAACCTGCGCCGCTTCTACCGACCGGACAAATTTGTAGGCAATTTTGAGACTCGCCCGTTATTGAACCCGAGCTGAACTCTACTCAACAATCTTATAGACTGTATCGCCCTTTCTTACGCGCTCGGGCACCTTCACCCCGATAGAGTCTCCGGCTTTGGCCTCCTGGACAGCCGCATTTTCAATCTGCATTGAGCCAACCTCTAACTCAAGGTCGGTGGTATGACCCTTGATGCGGATTCTATCCCCCACTTTCAAAGCTGCTGTCAACTCAAAAGCGGCTACCACAGGCCGGGCAAAAAAATCTGATACCTTGCCAATTTCTTCTTCAGCCATTTCCATGTCCCCATTACCTTTTAATTGCTTTCCTTCAAGCCGAACTACGCCGCCTGCTATTGTAACTAATCCGGCCACGATAGCAACCAAAGACTTTTCCCACACTCTTCGCCGCAGGCGGATAACTTTATCATTCGGCGTTCTTTTCCTCCTTTACCTCGCCTCCACCTCGCTCTCGGCGCGGGCGCGCTCTTCCGTCCGTTCACACACAACCTTAGTCTCAGCCAACGGCCGTCGCACCGAACCCAGCGCCACCCCCGCCTTAAGAGCCGTCATTATCCCAACCGCCTCCGGATAATTCTCCGCAAACAATAGCTTCCCCTCCCCAAACCCCAATTCTTCTAGCCAATTCCTCCATCCTCGGTCAACCAGGTCAAGGTAGGAGTCGCGCAGGAAGGAGCAGAGTTGACTTCGACTGTCTTTATTATTATCGTTTCTTAAATGGCCCATCAGAGATAAGAGGTTAAACATGATGCAGTGAAATGTAAAGCAAAAACGTTGGAATTGCAGCAGGGGGCATAAGTCCACAGAGGTTATTATTCCTGGCAGAGCCAGTGCAAGGCCAGAAAAGCGTAATCGCGAAGGTCAACTATACCATCGCCATCCGGATATGGAATAATATCCGCTACTGAATCAGCTTGAAGCCAATCGCCGCCCATCAACCGCAAGTCATCAATATTAGTGCAGCTTCTTGAAGCCTCCGGCGTATTTCCATAGGCACCCATGTTTACTCGATGACCACGCGACCAAAGCTCGGCCGAATAGACTGAACATGGGTCACCTGCATCGATACCTGGACTGTGGTCTGGGTCAATGACCCAACTTTCGGTGTTCGGATCCCACCTGCCTACCTGAGACTTCAGATGATAGTCATCGTTATCCGGATCGACAAAAATCGGATCGGCATCAATATTGCCTACCGCCCAAATCAAAGTGGCATAATCCCCTTCTCGATAAACCATTTCCTGCCCGCCTTGAACATTACTATAACTGACCTCAACTGTAATAGGTCCCAACTCCCATGTTCCGTCCACCGATATCTCCGGACCCAGCCCCGTGGTCAGCGCTGTATTGCCCCACAAAATGCTGTTTCCAATATGCACTTTGGCATAATCAATACCGTATTTAAAATGTATTCCCCCGCCCTGGCCAGCGTGGGCGTTATTTCCGGTAATAGTGCAGTTGCTGATTCTCCCAATTGAAACCCAATAGTAAAGCCCTCCGCCATGGACACCAGCAGAGTTATCGGCTATAACGCAGTTAGAAATCTTGGTACCTCCGCAATAGAAAGCAAAGCTGACTCCTCCTCCATATAGACTCGCATTATTATCCATAATTCTACAATTGACTATCTCACCGGAGCTGCCATCCAAGTAGGCAATTCCACCCCCTCGTTGGTCTGTACGGTTGCCCACAATTGTACAATTCACAATCATCGGGCCGCACACGTGATTGCAGCCTATTCCACCACCATCTCCGGCCGATTCATTGTCAGTAATTATGCAGTTCATAATGGTCGGACTGCTAAACTCACATAGTACTGCACCACCTTTATCATATTCTCCCGAAGCAAATCCGTTTGTAAGCGTAAAGCCATCCAATACGGAATTTGCATCTTCATAATTATGAAAATAAAATGCCCGATGCGGATCATCCGCTTTTCCGTTCGGATCGATGCTGCAGTTTTCCGGTCCGTTTGCGCTTTTTACAGTTATTGCCTTGCCTAAAAAATCAATATCCCGATTGCTGGCGCCTGTGTAAATACCATCGGCGACAAGGACTGTATCATTAGGATTAGCGGCGTCGATCGCGGCCTGGATGGTGGTATAATCGGCCGAGCCGTTTGGATCGACGGTTATTGTGGCCGCAGAGCAGGGAACACCTGCCAGCAATGATATGCCCACGAAAATGACAACATGTTTTGCCATTTATATTCCTCCAGCAACCCAAAGGCCCATTTACTACTATTATGATGCCTATCCCCTAAATTGTCAAGCTAAATGTTTAGCAAATACACAAAAATATTTTGCAATATATCACAAAAACTGCTTGTATTTTGAAAAAAATCGGGTATAATATGCCCCCAGACAGGGCGACCCAGCCGCGAGTAACTAGAACAGGCCAAAAGTGGAGAGGAGACAAAAAGATTATCATACTTCAAATACTAAACTTCCATTTACGATCCACGAACCTAATCCTCCGAAGCCTTGTGCGAAGGAGGAACGAACCAACTTTTTATGCAAACCAAT
>JGI10211J34971_10002053_pt1 | contig 16548 bp, 33 predicted proteins | sample Etolagsediment_FD_34971 | JGI IMG/M metagenome (IMG submission 34971) | reverse complement strand
GTTTCCCCGTTTAAGCAAGTTTCGACATACAATTACTTGTATGAAGCCCTTTAGCTCTCATTTATTATATTCAGTCTATCATTTGTTTATTCTCATCAACTGAATATTGATAAAATCCTAGCTTTTATTAAGGCGAATTACTAGATAACCTTCCTGATACAGTTCCTCCTAAATTAAATGAACCATGTAAATAAATTCTATTATCTTGTTTTAGATATCCGTTATTAAATGCAGGGATAAATGTAGATACTATTTTAGATACTTTAGTTATCTCTATTAAGGTATTAATAATTTCTTGATAATTTTTATTATTTGTATGGTTAAGTAAATTTTTAAGAGTATTTGCTCCAGTAGCAGGTTGTCCTTTATCCGTATACTCTAATATAGGTAATCCCATAAATTCATATAATAACCCTTGTAATTGTTTACCTGAATTAGGATTAAATTTAATGTTGAAGTCATCTATAGTTTTTTTCTTACGTTTAAGCTTCATATTAGCCTCTTCACAGGCTTTTTGTACTAATACTTCCTCATAGTCCTTTATAATATTAAATGCTTCTAAACGTCTAATAAGGCTATTTAAAAAGGTATGTAATTCTTCACTAGTTTTCTTAAGTTTATCTGGATTAATAGGTAATCCTACTAATTCCATATTAGTGATTATTTTAAGACTATTAAGCATTAAATTTTCATAGATATTTAGTTGATTCTCTTTTATTAGTTTTGGATAAAACTTATCAAAAACATACCATGTACTTAAACAATCTATCAGGTTATATTCTAAAAGAGTATCCTGATTTACTTTTGTTATATCTTTTATTTCTTTTAAAGAGTAATCTCCTGCAAACTCATATGAGTTATGTTTTAATCCAAGTTTATTGCCTGCAGCATTATTGGTACATAAATAAATAATTATTTTTGTATCATGCATTCTTTTATAGAATAAATTTAATCCAGTAATGGTGCCTTTATAGTCTAATGGATTATCCATAAATAAAACGTATATAAGCATTTTTATATCAAAGGTAGCATTGTGATATATGATAGTTCCTGTATATTTAAGGAAAAATTCTTTTAATTCCTTTTTTACTAAATTACTTAATTGATGCATTTTTACTTTAAAAGCTATGCCATTATGTTTATCCCAAGCAAAAGCTATAGTTCCTATATCATTGTTTTCAAGATTTAATCCATAAGTTTCTACATCACAAGATATCATTGGATATTTATGCAGATTACTTAATTCTTGTTTTATCTCTTTAATAGTATTTGGGTACTTACTTGAATGGATTATGTTAATTCCTAAAGGAACATAAGTATTATTTATATAATTTTTAATTAAGTTATTAGATAAGATTAACTTATCTTTTAATGTAGGGTTATGAAATAGAGCTTGATAATTAACAGATAATGTTACTTTAATATGGTTAAATCCTTTAATAGCACAGTCTTTTATGTAACCAAATGAATCTGCCTTTTTAGCTTTAGTTAAGAATTTAAAGTAATTTGAATCAGCTACTATTAGTAGCTCTACTCCTAATGAATCTACTCCTTTTAATAGTTCTTCAGAATATTCTTTCATTAATATTGCTGGTGCTTTATTTTCTGAATTATATTTAAGAGATACTGCTAGAATATCTTTATTTATATGGTCTATATAATGAGTTTTTATTTCTTTATAAGATAAAGCAGATTCTTTAATTAGGAGAGCATATTTGAATTTTTCTGTTTCTGAAAAGGTTATATGTTTCATATCATTTTTATTTAAGGTAAAAAAAGCCGCTATACTGTTTTTTAAATATAGCGGCAATGGAGTTATTTATGTTAATAAATGGTAAGCCCTAAATTAAAAGGAGAGGGCATCTAAAGGGAGGATACCTATTATTTATGCTTACCTGCTATGGTTATATTTAAGCACTATATACACACTCATAGCTTACTGTATATAGCTCTGGTCTTCTTTTTAATAAATTTTATGGAACAATATAATTTTTATTTCTAAATATAGTATATCACTGTAAATTTTTAATAAAAGAGTTAATTTTAAATTTGCCCAGAATTTCTATAATGTGCATCATCATAAGTAGTAGACTTTAATAGTCTTTTTTCTTCAGCTTGCATATAAAAAATAACTTTTCTGCAATCCCTTAATTTATCTGAATGAGAAGATTCTCCATATCTATATAAAGACCTAAATGATTCTCCTACTTGAGCATTCATATTTTTTGCACTAATTAGGTCTTGTAATTCTGTAGCTCCTACAGGTAATTTATAATAGGATGCAGTTAATCCATTTGATTTATCCATAATTTTTCCTTATTTTTTGTAATATTTAACACCATAATCAGCATCTAAGAAAACTTCGCTGTCTACTTCAAAAGGCTTCCAGTCATTATCTTTAAGATTATCAAGTAGTCTTACGTATATCTGTTCTCTTTTATCTAGTTTTCTATAAATTTTAAGAATGAGTTTGATTAATTGTTGTTCGACTTCATACTGTGGTATTGAGTAATCATGCTTACTGCCATCATGAAACATTTTAATGCTCATATTGCACATGATTTATCTCCATTGCCCTATTTTAACAAAACCCTTTTTATCTCGGATGTCAGACATACCATCAGAATTCATCGGGGTAATATAAGCAACAATATTACCATTCATATCTCTAATAAGAAATTTACGATCTATCCATGCTACTTTCCTATGCGTGTCTATTTCATAAATCGTGTTGCCGTTACTATAAGCGATTGGCTTATTATTATTAAACCAGGTGTGTTGCTCTGCTGCTTGTACCAATCCAGACAAAGCCATTGATAATATGATTAATGATTTTTTCATTTTTAATTTCCTTTTTTTTTTTTATGTATATAAATATTGTTTCTTAACATTGTTCTAGTTTAGCTATATCCCTTACTGGCCAGACGTAGTAGTTGCTAGTCTTATAGACGATACTGACACCGCCATCCTTGAGGCCCACGACCCAAGCGAAGCCAGTATTGGTCACATAAGTAGTAGACGACCAATACCAATCAGACTTAACTTGTGCATCTATTTTTATAGCGGGGTTAGCTTTTGAATGATCTGTGATTAACATCAATTCTTTACTGGTTGGTAATCGCCATCCATTGCCGAGTGATTCACAGTAATCAATGGCTTCCTCCCAGTTCATCTTTTTATCTAAATTTTGTCGCATCCAATCAAGTTTTTCATATTTTAGTGTTTTCATTTTATATCCCTTACTGGCCAGACATAGCCAGTAACGGCCTTAGGGTCGAAGACGTAGCCGTAGCCGAGGTTCACGCGCCAGGCGGTGCCCGTATTGCTCACGGGAGTAGTAGACGACCAGTACCAATTAGATTTAATTGGTACATCTATTTTTGTAGCAGGAGCGAGTTTTGTGTAATCCACAACTGATTGTAGTTCTTCAATAGTAGGTAACCTCCAACCTTCACCTAAAGATTGGCAGTAGTTTATGGCATCATTCCAATTCATTTTTTTATCTACGTCTTGGCTCATCCACTCAAGACCATTATGTTTAATTGTTTTCATTATTTAAAAACTCTTTTTTTATTTCAATCTCAACAGCTTCAAGCGTGTAATAGTTAACATATTTATCGACTATCTCAATACACCGTTTAGCACATTCCTCTTGTGCTGCTATCCATACATCTTCTGCGTTCCAGATAGGTGGGGCATGATGTCTTATCCATTCTTTATATGTCATCATAATGTCTCCGTAGTTCTAACCTCTGCTATCACATCACCCTCTAGGCTTCTCTTTTGAATAGTGTAAGCACTTGTTGTCTTTCATGCCATTTTCTACACCTATATCACAGAAGTAGCTACCGCCAGAATTAATGACATATTTTTTACATGAATGGCATAATGGTTCATCATGTACTTTTGGTTCTTTGGGCTCAAAATCATCATAAATCATGTCTGCTCTATGGACACATCTAACGTAAGAGCATAAAAATCCAGCTTTAGCTTCATGTTTACAGTCTTTACACTTATTCATTTATATATCACCTTCTTTCCAGCAACATTCAATATCTGTCTTAACGATGCACTCATTGCAAGGGTAGTTATTAAAGGCTGCGTTTGGTAAAAAGTGCTTACATTTATTGCAATCTAGTCCCGCTGTCAGTTCATAAATACCATCTATTATCATATTGTTAATTACTTTGACTAGCTGTTCTCTTTCTATATCAGATTTCATAATTCACCCCATAATTGACTGTAAAACAATAATCAGTAGCAACATAGCTACCAAGTACGCCACTGGTTCATAAAATTCCATATCAGTATGCCCTTACGCTATACGTTTTAACTGGTACATCGTAGTACCAAATCAAATCATTAAGTCTGTTCCAAAACTTAATGTCCGAAGGTTTCCGTAATATTAGTAATATACCTGCTTGTTTGCCAGAAATTCGTGAATAGTATAGGGCTTGTGCAAAGCCTTCATACCACTTATGAGCATAGTCCGTTTCAAAGGCTATATCTTCTGTAACGCAGTCAATTCGCACATTTTGAGTAGGCAAATGAAATTCACTGATTCCACGCATACGTTCGCAGAAAGCGTCATTGTAAGCACGTTCATTTTGTGCATAAATACTTGTTGATGATATTAGAATTAAAAGAGTTAATATTAATTTTTTCATAAGTTTTCCAATGTGATTTTAATTTCTTCTAAGGTATGTTTTTCAAGTCCTGTATTATCCATGCTGATAATGTGTTTAACTTTTTGCATAGCCTCAAACCAATCTTTATTCTTCTTATTTGTTTCATCTATATCTTGGTATTGTTGCTGTATCAAAAGCTCTAGTTCCATATTCCTAGCTAATAATCGTTCTGTATCCATTTTTGTTTCCTTTATTCATTTTTATTTAATTTTAGATGTGATAAGTCTTGTTTATAATATTTATAATTATTACAAAACCAACACTTTATCATTAGATTCTTACACTCTTTACATTTCTTTGAGAGTTTAATTTTTCTATTCATTAGCCTAATCCAATAATTTAATAATCACAGTGGTCTTCTAGATAAGCCTCTTCTACTATTTCATCTAAAGTATCACCGTATTTTTCATAAATAAGTTGTGCGCCTAATTCTTCTAAATTTGTTTCTGTTACTATTTCGTACTCAATTTCAGATGGTTCTGGTGGATAACAGTTTTCTGGTGGGCCATTAATTTTACCGGGATCACCAGGAAAATAATGAGTTACTAATACTTCTATTTTATAGTTTTCTATTGTTATAGTTGTCATATTAACTCCTTAAATTTTATAAACCTTGTAAGTAAAAATGTCTAAATTGTATCCAGTTATTAAAGTTACCTGAACCAAAAGTAGCGTCTCTATTCATACGAGTAATTCCTCTAACCCTAAATTTACTGTTTTCTTGTATAGGTTTCGCTTGATGGTCTAGTGGAGATAAATGCATTGGTTCTGAATCAACCAATCTATAAAATAGTCCTTCATCATCCATCATTGAAGGTAATGTACCATCATGCAGTTTATAGCTTGTACGAGCACATCTGGCAGCAGATATTTTTAATAATACTTCAATATCAATTGAATCTCTTTCATTCTCTGTGATGTAAGGAAGATGCCATTCTCCCAAATCAATATCTCTAGCTGAGCTTGAATAAATAGCAATATGAATTTTTTCTGCTAATTCATATATATTTGGGTCTGCTGCTTCATGTAGTCGTAAATCAAGAAAGTATTCCCACTCATTTTTAGTAGCTGTCATGATTTTAGTTTGCATGGAGAATGGTACAAGATAACGATTAAGATGTTGTTTATGTATTTTTTTATTTGTTCTTAAAACATTTTTAATATAGTTATGCATTTCACGTATTTCTTCATGAAAATTTAACAACTCATAGTTTTCTAGTGGATTTTCGCCTTGCATACCTTTCTGGTTTAGTCTTACATCTTTTGGAAGATAAGGAGGTTGATTTAGCATTTTATCAAGTGGTATTGCTCTGTTAGATGAACTGTTACTAGATATCATTCTGTGCTTCTCTATTTCAGCATCAAGAAAAGAAGGGGCGTTTACTTCTATTGATATCATTTCTGAATCATTGTATTTACTGTGTTCTATTACCTTTGCACTAATGTTAGGCATTGATTACTCCTTATCTATTGTGTTGTATAATATTCTATAGACTACAGCAGTATTGCCTTGTCTATCCTTTTCATGCTCTTGTGCTATCCGTTTTCCATGTATGATACCAGTTGCATATGTCCATCCTTCTTTATGTCCATATTTGTCATACATTTCTACTATGAATTCTCCTGTTTTCTTTTGCATAATTATTCCTCTAAGATGCCTTTATCTATAGTATTAATAATACGTCTAATCCAATCTGAATCTACGCCACATATTTCAGCATGTACTATTTCATTGGATAAATACTTAATAGCAGACTTTCTATTAGATACATATGAAGAAACATATAAATCATGAATAGCTGCTTCAATAATGGCTAACATTAATTTATGTTCTGCTATGCTAGTATTAAAAGCTGATCTTATTTTATGAAGTATTATGGTATGTTTTCTTTGTATTTTTAAGTTCATATTGAAGGCATTATCTGTTCTTTGTTATACCCCAGTACTACCGAAACCATTTGAATTTCTTTCTGTTTCATCTAAGCTATCTACGATAGATATCTGGTTATAATTATAATGAGTAGTTACTATTAGTTGTGCTATTCTATCCATTGGATTAATAGTAATAGGTAATTCACTTGTATTAATTAAACCTACTATAACTTCACCTCTATAATCACTATCAATGATTCCTACGATATTGGCTAACCATAATCCTCTTAATCCTGTACTGCTTCTAGGTACAAGAATACCTACATGTTTATCAGGAATAGCTACTTTAATACCAGTAGAGAATTTATATTTTTCTTTAGGATATAAATTAATTGGGTTAGATAAAATAGCTTTAAGGTCTATACCTGCACTACCAGATGTTTGAGGGTATAAGTCTTCAGGTGTAATTTTTTCATTAATTATTTGTATTTTCATTTTTTCTCCATTATTAGGTAATCTACTTTTTCACTAAATTCTCTATAAGATCGTAAATATTTAATAGACTCTATTATATTATTTACATATAACATATGACTATATGAAGAAAGATAGTCAGTATTGTTATCTGCAATATAAGCTAAATAGGGTAAATATTTTTCATCTATAGGTTTTTCGTTAATTACTCTATTAATTATATCTTTTTTTAATATAATTATTTCTTCACTAGAAAGATATTTTGGTTCAGGCATATCTTTAATTAAAGGTATTAAAGATAAAAGTTTTTTTGTCTTAGCTTCATCAAGAATAGTATTAAGATATTTATTTATTTTTTGTCTAAGGTCTTTATTAATTCTAGTTAGCTTAATAGGGTTATTTTGCTTAAAACTACTAGTACCTTCTATTAAATTAAATGTTACTTTATTATTTTTATTTTTTAATCCATATAGAAAATTTGTATTTCTATCTAAAATAAAAAAATTATTAGGTATATTAGTGATCTGTACTCTTTTTTTACTAGGCGTGAATATATAGTGACCAGTTAAATCTTTTTTAGATAGAAGCATTAATTTTTCATTAGTAAATATTAATGTCTCTCTAGGGCTAACAGTATTTAAATAATAATTAACTATGTTTGTTTCATAAAACCTAATATTTAAACGACTTAATCCTCTTTCAAATGTTTTTGTATCAAAAAAAGTATTACAATATTTAAGTCTTTCATCATTAGGCACAGATTCTTTAAATACATCTAATTCAAAGTATTCATGACTATGTTCCATATTACTCTCCTTCTATTAATAGGTTAAATGCTAATCTATCGTCTATTAAAGGCATTAGTTCCTTTTCAACCCAGAAAGGTATTTCTTCTTCAAGACATCTATTAGGTTTATATTCAAATAGTATTTTGTTAAATACATAAATAGTTATATTATTAGTAGTATCCAATATAAATTTAATTATTAGATTATTTACTTTAGCTTTTTCTTCTTTTAAATTATTTAGCTCTATTAATTTAGTATCTAATAATTCTATATATTCATCACTTATATTTATTATTTCTTTAAAGATACTATCTTTAGTAGTAAAGTAATTAAATTCTTGTCCTTTATGTATTACAGTATATACAGTACCTTTATTTAAGTTTGCTTTACTATTTTTAATAGCTGTTTCAATTAAAGCATGAATTTCTTTTTCAATTAAGATAAACGGTTTATCATAAAGCTTACTCATTATTTTGTTTTTTAAAGTTTGCTTATTCATCCCTATTTTCCAATAAAGTTCTTGTTTTTACTTCTCTATAAAAATCTCTATTTAAGATAGAAAATCTAATTTCATTTGGATTAGGTTGTCTAATCTTCATTTCATCAGGAGAATACTCATTACTAGCTATTTCACAGAATTCAAGACTTTCCAGTATTTTTAACCCATTATGGTAATCCAAAACTAAAGAGGTATACCCTATATTTATTAAAATAAATTCTCTATCTTTATTTGATGTATTGCTACTTTGTTTAGTTGACATTGTTATTCCTCTCATAATGGATTATTTCTCCAAAAGGAACATTCCCTTCTGGGTTACTATGAACTACCCATATAACTTCATATTCTGGAGCATTATTTGGTAAATCATCTACATATAAATCAGTAAAGTAAACTAAAATAGTAGTAGGATTATTATTACAATAATTAAATACTGGTGATGTTCTTGTACCTCCTCCTCCTGATATCTTTAAATCTTCTATTTTAGAATCAGACTCTAATTTATGTATTTCATGGATATAATAATCACAACTTAAGATAGTAGTACTTTTTGGTTTAATAGTATCAAAGATGTATCTTATTTCAGATAAGAAATCTTTAATTTCATCATTAGAAATGCTACCACTAGTATCTATAGCTATTACTATTTCTTCCATACATTCAGAGTAAGTACTAGGTAAATAATATTGAGGAAAATACTTTCTATTAGGTTTACTCCATGAATAGTCATCCTTACTTTTACTATTCATAAATCTTTCTAATACACTATTCCAAGGTATTATTGGATTAAGTAATTCTTCAATAATTCTATTAATTTCACCGGGAATTTTACCCGGAGCTTCTTTTTTAATTTGAGATTGCATCTTAGCTTTACTAAGTATCCCTTTTATTTTAGATTCTTGTTGTTTTATTTCTTCTTCTTTTTCTTGTTCACTTTTATCATTAATATCTGAACCAATATAAATAATATCTTTATCAGAATGTTTATCATCTTGATTAGAGTTTATTAAATCTTTATATACTTGATCTGTTGACCAACCTCTATATTTATTATCTAATAATCCTCCATCTGGTAAAGAGAACCCATAATCAACTAATAATTGATTGATTACGTAGTCTGCCGCCTTATTGTATAAAGCAGGCTTTTCTTTATTTTTCCCTCTAATCATATGATTAAGAGCTACATGCCAAGTCTCATGAGCTAATAAAAATAATTTTTCCTCTTTAGTTAAAGAAGCAAAATATTCAGGGTTATATATAATGTATTCCCCATTTGTAGCTGCAGTTGGTACTTCATCACTAAATATGTGTTTTAAATTAAGACATATTGTTGTTAGGAATACATGTCCTCTAGACATTAATGTAGTTTTAGCTCTACTTAAATCTTTTTCTACAGGTTCCATATATATTCTCTCTATTATTAAAATAATTCAGAACTATTAAGTTTAATCCATTTCATAATTTCTTCATGAGTTCTTATTTCTGGATGCTTCTTAATAGAAGTTTGTAAAGTAGTTACCTGAAACTCCATAGGAAGCCTATTAACCAATTTAATTAATTGTTTTATTCCAGACTTATCCATATGTTCTGATAACAAAGAAGATATAGCATATAAATCACTAGGTTCTATATCTAAGTTAATAGCTTCTGGATTCTCTTTAATTTTTTCTATAGTAGGTAATCTTTCATAAATCTGGCTATATGTATGAAATTCATAAGCAGCACCTTCACCTACAGTACCTGCTAATATAGGTAATTTATTAGTAGGAATGGTTTCCCAACTATTAATAATTTTACTTAAGAAGTGCCAAGTTCTAGGACAACAGAAAGTATTATCATCATGGTTTGGATTAAAGTTATGTAATAACTCAGGTCTAAATTCTAGGAATCCAGTAATTCTATGATCAATCCCATTATTTATTGCCCAATTAATCCAATCTTTATGAGATACCTCTAATTCAAGGTGAATCAATCTTGATTGCATAGCTGTACCAATTCTATTAGTAATAGCTTTATCTGTTGAAAGGTTTCCTGCAGCCACTATAGCCACGTTTTTATGTAGATGATGCTCTCCTATCATCTTGTCTAAAATAAGCTTATATGACGCTGTTTGTACGGCTAAGGGAGCACTATTAATCTCATCCAAAAACAATAACCAACCTGCTTTACCAGCAGGAATTGGATCACCTTCTATAGGAAATATCTTAGGAGGTAAGAAAGTACTTTTATTTCCTTCAATATTAGGGAATCCATTTAAATCAACTGGGTCTGCTTGAGCTAATCTGAAGTCAATTAATTGTAAATTATTTTCATCAGCTATCTCTCTTATAAGAGCTGATTTACTAATTCCAGGACTACCACCAATAAACGGTACTAATTGTGCCATTAGTGCATCCATAATTAATTCTTTTGCTTCACTAGGTATTACTTTCATTGTTCTCTCCTATTTTAATAAATGGTTTGGGATATTCCCGTATAAATAAATATTTTCTTTTGCTCTGCTTATTGCTACATAAAGTAATCTTGCTATTGTATTTAAATCATTATTCCCATGAAAAATATCATATAAATCAATAAATACATTTCTGTAAGTAGAGCCTTGTGCTTTATGAATGGTAGATGCAAATACTGGTCTGATATCTGCTAAACCGTCATTAAATGCAATAACAGCAGAAAAGTCTCTATTCTTATAAGCAATATTAGTTAACCTTTTTCTTTCTGCTTTTAAAACTTTTTCATCAGGAATTATTTTTATATCAAATAGCCTTCCAGTATCCATATTCTTTACTGTTAGTAATTCAGCTTGAATATTGTGATATGTACTAGGTGATTTACTAATAACTAATAAAATACTTTCAGTAGGAATAGATACATTATTAGTAATTAATGTCTTATTGATTACTATGTTCTCTCCTATTGCAGGAAAACTTTTATTAAAGAATACACCGCGTATATAATCATTATATTGATTAACTACTGTATTTCTAAAAGCTAAAGACTTATTATCATTAACTTGTGTAAAATTAGTATAATTCTTTTTAATTTCCTGTAGCATATCCTGCTCACTTAATACATGTACATTAGAGCTTGATTTAATGAGATTGTAGGCATAATTCTCTTGCTCTATAGCATCCTTAAACTCATTACTTAAAGCCGTTAAATCAGGCTTAGAATGCTGTCTATGATTGGTGGTTAATCTTACTTCAAGATATCCATTATTAAATACAGGAATGTATGCTTCATTGATAGGAAGTAATTGATTTTTGTCTCCTACATAAAGTACCTTTAACTTATAATCCTTCTGAGCTTTTTTTATATACTCAAATAAAGTACTGTCTATGAAAGAAGCCTCATCTATTATTAATAGATTGGTTAGGTTTGAATCAATCATAGGAATATTCTTTGGAAATATAGTTGTGGTATTAGTTTTATAATCAGTCTTTACAACTAATCCAAGTAATTTATGTATTGTGGTACATAATACAGAGGTAAACTCATTAATTACTTTAGTAGCTTTATTAGTAGTAGCTGTTACTATTGGGTTATATCCCATTTGTTTAGCTTGCTCTATTATCTTTTTAGTAGTAAAAGATTTACCTGTTCCCGGACTACCAGTAAGTATCATACTATCTTTCGTATCTCTATCTAATAGAAAGAAATATACCTGTCCTATTGCTTCTTTTTGATCATCACTTAGTGTCATTATTGCTCTCCTATTTAATTAGTAAGGGTGCATATATATACCAAGGAGAGGAGATATATATACGCTCAAAGGCTCCCTTTAGCCTTTAGGGGATTTATAGTAAACATTGGTTACTTTTTTACAGTTAGCCTATAGGTTTACCTAAAAAAAAAAAAGAGAGGAAACCCCTTAAGGCAACCTCTCCACATAAAAAAATTCACCTAACTGCACGGAGTGCAGTTCCTAAGAGAATATTAACTTAATGCATACTCTCCATCTAGTAAAGTACTAAGGTTATTACTTAATTTATTATATATAAATGTATTATCATTAATAACTTCTCTAATAATATTAGTAAATATATCCATATCTGCTATTTCTCTCATAATATCCATATAGTTCTTTCTTAAAAGATTTCCGTAATTAGGATGAAAATGAAAGCTATCATGAATAGTAGCTAACTCAAATCCTTGTATATCAGCTCTTCTAATCATTTCCCTACAGATATATGCATCTACAGAATGAGTTATATTTGCAGCTAAAGATAATCCTCCTTCTTTTGGTTGATTGACTTTCATACGTTGAGTAAAAGTAGCATGGTCTAATTCATCTACCTCTATTCTCTTATCTATTGTATCCATAACTTTCATGTTAACTTTAAATCCATCAGGTAATGTCCAGTTATACTCTAAAGCTTCATCGTCCCAACAGGCTTGCATAATACTCATTAATTGCATAGCTCCTGTAAGTTCTTGATCCATAATTAAATAAAAGACTTTCAGTTCAGGAGTATCTTTACCAAATATTTCTTTTGGTTTAGCAGTACTTCCATAAAAGAGAGTCATTATAGGCTTTTTCAAGACATCCCTGGTAAAGGTCTTACCAGTAAGTTGACTCATTCCATTAGCCACTTTAGTATATATATCTTCTCTTTTACCTGTATTAATTAAGTTAACATTATAAGCTGTTTTAGCACACCCAGACATTAGAGCAAGACACTGCAATCCTGATGCAGTACTATCTAATGCCATTGGATATCCTATACCTTCTCCGTTAATTGCCTGATCATAGTTTTTTATTCCTTTTTCAAACAATAAAGGATTCTTCGCTTTATCTATCATACCTTCTAATTTTGAAGAATTATCATTAAACCAGTTTAATCTATCATCCCAAGTTAATCTGTCTAATCCAAAATTATTAGCTATATCTATAGCTAAATATTCATATCCATTAAATTCCTGCATATTACTCTCCTTTAAGTTATTGGTTTAATACTTAACTTTTCTTTATTATTAAAGTTAAGCATAGCTTTCTTATATTCAGTTCCCTGTAAATTAACATGGTATCCAGAACTATATAACCTTCCTCTAAAGTCTATTCTCCATTCAAAATAGAATTTATTACCAGTATCTAATAAGTAATTATAAGTATTAATACTTTCTTTAACTTTATTAGCATAGTTCTTCTGTTTCTCTACAGTATCTAATGGTTTAGTACTAACTTCTTCGTACTCTAGTACATCAGTATCTAATGTCCATTCAATACTTTGTAGTATATTATTTACATCTAAACATAACTCTTCATTACTATTATTACTCTTACCTAGTACTACATGTTTATTAAAACTTAAGTAACCTCCTTTATTATTCTTAGTCCAGTCTTTAGGCTTACATATTAATGGGTCTAAGTATTTACACTTATCTATCTTACTTTGTATATCTTCACTTAATACATAGTTAAGCTTAATACTTATAGTCTTATGTTCATGCTCTGGACTATCATACCTATAGAGTGTATATAGCCCCATAGGCTCTAATATAGCTAATAACTCTGCAGCACATTTAATACTATCTATAGTATTTAAAGTTAACTTATTAGCTATCTTACCAATACTATTTTGTATAGGAGTAATAATAGTATTACCTAGTACTGCCCACCATACATAGTCTAATAGTTCTTCTACTTCATGGTTATATTTAAGTAATCTTACTCTAGTATTCTTACTTTCATAGTTATAATTACTATTAGCATAGTTAACTATTAATTTCTTACCTAACTCATACATAGTACTGTCTTTATCAATACTATCTTTTATTAGTTTATTAATATTAGTTTTACTATACTGTTCTTCTATTAATACTTGTTCCATTTCCTTTAGCATAGTTATCTCTCCTGTCTAAAATAAAAAAAAGGGAACTTACGTCCCCTTATTTTTCCAGATATATTTAATTGTTCTCTTTTCTCCCAGCTCTTTTATTAATTCTTTAATAGTTGTATTTCTATTAACTATAAGAATAGAGTCAGAGCTTTTTATAAGCACATCTGTTATATCTTTAATTATTTCTTTATTAATTATTACGGACATGTTTTCTTTCTCCTATATTTACGATTTAAGGCCCTTTTTAGCCCATTTGAGCCATTATCCATATATACCCCTTATGTTGCCCTTGGTTTATATAAATAATGGCTATATGGCCTTCCTAGCCATCTTTATCAAATAGGTCTAATTGAGCCGGATCATTTGATTCACACCATTCATTAAATTCTCTATCTAGTTTTTCGTAATAGAAATTAAATTTATACATATCTATATCATCAGGGAATTCCCATGTAGCTAAACATACACCTATTTCCCATAGGTGATTTGCTAACTCTTCTTCCTTAGATTTATCTTTCATATTATGCCTCCGTATATTGAATATTATTATTAGATAACCATTCTGTTAGTGGTGCATAGTTCCTGCCCCACTTATTAGCTCTTACACAGATTAATGGCTTATCATTATTATCTAATGCTAATCCTGCCTGTGCTGCTCCCTGCATTTTCCCTGCACGGAACCAATTAATAATAATGGTTTCTTCATCGTATACTCTTTTTTCAGAGGAGTATTCACCTCCTGCTTTTAGAGCTAATGCTTTATTAAAACAAATATCTAGTCCCATTCTGTCTCTCCTATTTATAATGATTGAATTTTAAACATGTAGTATGTTACTTCTTCAGGACTTAACCAGCCTATTACATCACCTGTAATAGGTGTTTCATATGTTATTTCTCCTTCTGAATTAAGTACTGCCAGTTCATATTCTCCTTGTTTATTACCGTAGCTATACGGAGTTTGTATTACTGATACTCCATAGCCATTATTAAAGCACATGTGTGCTATTATTCCTTCGCCTATTCTATGAGGCTCGAATTCTAAATCTTTAAAAGCTTTCATATTATTTCTCCTTTAAATTTAAATAAGCAGTTTACACTCATGCTTAGGAGCTAGGGTTATTTCATCTCTACTCTGGTACACCCTTCTAAGGTAGAGATAACCAGGCTTAGTTTAGAAGTAGCCAGCTTCTCCCAGGTCTTCTATTAGTGAATTAGTTCCTTTCCATCCTAGCTGTAGGACTAATTCAGATACTTTGGTATCACTGTCTACTGTGAAGAAGTCATCACCTCTCCAATTATTTACTTCGTCATATTCTTCTACTGGCATCCAACTACTGTCAGGCCATACGTATATAGGTTCCATTACTTTATCCTTTTGGTAATAATCTACTGGGCATGAAGTGACACTTAATTTCTTCTTTAACTATGCACTGGTTACATGGATATTCGTTCTTCATATATTCATGATAACAGTCAGCACATTGTATACCTTCCAGCATTTTGTCATCTATGGTATTAATTAATTGGTTTATTAATTTGGCTCTCACTGCTTGGTTTTCTATACTCATTTCTTCTCTCCTATTATATTTTACTGTCTTACTTAAAAATAAAGCTAACCTAAGTTAGCCTTACTTTATTTATTCAGACAAGTCTACTCCATACTTGTCTTTGATTTCTTGAATCTTCTGAGCCTTTTCTAGTTCAGAGTCTAGGGTTACTACTTCACGATTGGCACTTGCCATTACTTCGGTTGTCTTTGCCACTTCGTTGATAGTATTGGCTAAGCTATTGGCTGCTTCTGTAGTTGTTACTACAGTGTCAGTTAATGCATTAACCATTCTTTTTATATTTGACCAAATGCTGCGTTCGTTACTCATTGTATTTCTCCTGTCTTGGGTTCGAGGTAAGCACCCATAGATAACCTATGGGTGCATTATAGGTTATTTGACGATGTCAAATTCAAATGAAGTATCGTTAGTTTCCATGTTAGAACGGATACTTACGGTTTGTATGTTGATGTTTACTTCTGGGTTTTCTTTAATTAGATTAGCTAAAGAGTTAAAGTATTTTGAATTTTGGAACACTTTAATTGTTCCAAATTGAGTGTTCAAATATATAACACCTTTTTTGTCTTCTTTAGAAGAGGACAGTGCAGCCTGCAATTTGCTTGTATCAATCATTTTACTTCTCCTTAATTAAATAAATAAATAATATTCCTCTATCGAGGTGGTAAGACCAGAACACCAACTAACCGCTGACGTGTGAGTGTGGTTTTATGTGTGGTACTGTATGTGCGGGGGGGGGTGTGGGTTATTTCGGTTTTGGACAGAAAGAACTAAAGCCATACCTAAATTTTAAAAATGTAAAAAAGTTTTCAGGATCGACAG